>CAJDVU010000038.1_pt1 | contig 43235 bp, 38 predicted proteins | sample 7391431 | NCBI WGS metagenome assembly CAJDVU01 (sample SAMEA7055700, study PRJEB34461) | soil metagenome | biome: terrestrial ecosystem; feature: Peninsula; material: soil | place: Antarctica | collected 2016
AGGAGGAAGTGTGGATCCGCCAGGGCATCAAGGCCCGGCGCACCCGCAACGAGGGCCGCGTGCGCGCGCTGGAGGCGCTGCGTTCCGAGCGTTCCGAGCGGCGCAATCTGGGCGGCAACGTGAAGATGACGGCGGCCCACGCGCATACCTCCGGCAAGAAGGTGATCGATCTCAAGCACGTGCATCAGGCCTACGGCGGGCGCGTGTTGATCGAGGATCTCTCCACCACCATCCTGCGCGGCGACCGGATCGGCATCATCGGCCCCAATGGCGCCGGCAAGAGCACCCTGCTGAAGATCATGCTGGGCGAACTGACCCCGCTGCGCGGCACCGCGGAGATCGGCACCAGCATCCAGATCGCCTACTTCGACCAGCACCGGCTGCAACTGAACGACCAACTCAACGCGCTGGACAACGTGGCCGAGGGCCGCGAGTTCATCGAGCTCAACGGCCAGCGCAAGCACATCATCGGCTACCTGCAGGATTTCCTGTTCTCGCCCGACCGCGCACGCGCGCCGATCACCCGTCTGTCCGGTGGCGAACGTAACCGCCTGTTGCTGGCCAAGCTGTTCGCGCAGCCCTCGAATCTGCTGGTGATGGACGAACCGACCAACGACCTGGACGTCGAGACGCTGGAGCTGCTGGAAGAGTTGCTGACTGATTATCAGGGCACCTTGCTGCTGGTGTCGCATGACCGCGCGTTCCTCGACAACGTGGTCTCCAGCACCTTGGTGCTGGAGGGTGGGGGCCGGGTCGGCGAATACGTGGGTGGCTATAGTGATTGGCTGCGACAGAGCAGCCAATCGTGGCTGCGCCAGAAGCCCGACGCCCGCGCCACCATCAGCACGGCCAACCCGGCGGCCCCGGCACCCGCAGCGGCCGCACCGGTCACGGCAAAGCGCAAGCGCAGCTTCAAGGAACAGCACGAACTGGAGCGGTTGCCCAAGCACATCGAGCAACTGGAAGCGGAGATAAATACGCGTACTGCGGCGATGAACGACCCGGCGTTCTTCCAGCAGGACAGCACCGCCATCGTGGACGCGAACGAAGCGCTGGTGTCCCTGCAATCCGACCTGGATGCCGCGTACGCGCGCTGGAGCGAACTGGACGATTGAGCGCATGCTAGCGGCGTATCATCAGCTGCCTGTTCTTGCGGACAACTGCCATGTACACGCTCTACTTCGCGCCCGGCGCGGCCAGCCTCGTGGTGCACCTGACCCTGCTTGAAATAGGCGCGCCACACACGCTGGAGCCGATCGACATCGACGCGGGCCAGCAGCGCAGCGCCGCCTACCTGGCGATCAACCCGAACGGCGTGGTGCCGACCCTGGTGGTCGACCACGCGCCACACGGCGAAGCCGCCGCGTTGACCATGCTGCTGGCCGAGCGTCACCCCATGGCCGCCATCGCGCCGGTGCCCGACAGCGCGCAACGCGGCGCTTACCTGCAGTGGATGTTCTATCTGGCCAATTCGCTGCAGCCGCTGTTCCGCCAGTGGTTCTACCCCGGCGATCACCTGCCCGCGGCCGCCGATACCGTCAAGGAAGCCGCGCGGATCGGCATCGAGAAATGCTGGTCGCACATCGATGCCCATCTCGCCACGCACGGCCCCTACATGCTGGACGAGCGCTTCAGCGTGGTTGACCTGTACGCGCTGATGCTGATGCGCTGGTCGCGCAACATGCCGCGTCCGGCCACGACGTGGGCGCACCTCGACGCCTTGGCCAAGCGGCTGAAGACACGCCCGTCGTGGAAGCAGGTTTGCGACAGCGAGGGTCTGATCGAGTGGGCGTGAGCGCGTGAGCGACGCGCCCAGTGGCGACGCCTGGGCCGTCTATCTGATCGAGTGCGTCGACGGCCGCGTCTATACCGGCATCGCGCGTGACCCCGAGCAACGTTACGCCAAGCACCTGGCCGGCAAGGGCGCGCGCTTCACCCGATCCAATCCGCCACGGCGCCTGCTCGGCTATGTCTGGGTGACTGGCCACGGCACCGCGTTGCGATTGGAAATCGCGTGGAAGCAATTGCCGCGTGATCAACGAATCGCCGCCCTGCACACCCTCCTCGCCACCCCTCCGTAAGGAGCCCGCTCGCGGGCGATGCGCTTGGTCTTGACCTTGGTTTTGCTCTTGCGATTCCCGATTCCTGCTCTCCGGCCAAGAGCATCGCCCGCGAGCGGGCTCCTGCATGCGGGTTGGGAAAGCATGATTACTCGACCTTGATCTGGTCATATTTGTCCCACTGGCTGGTAGCGGAGAGGATCACCTGATCACCGGCCTTGAGCCCGTGCAGGATCTGCACGCGGTCGACCGACGCGGCACCGATGCGCACCGGTACCCGCGTGGCGGTATGGCTGGAAGGGTCCAGGCGGAACAGGCTGATGTCGCCATCCGGTTTGGCCAGCGCAGGGCGCCCGACCGACAGCACGTTGTGCAGCAGCGCAATGCGGATGCGCCCATCGACGGAGAGATCCGGGCGCGCGCCGGGCGGCAGCGCGCCGGTCAGGGTGACATCGACTTGCACGCTGCCGTCGCGCACCGCCGGATCGATGCGGCTGACCTTGCCGGCCTTGGCCTGTACTTCGGGCACCAGCAGCCGCGCGATCAGTACGTCGGTGCGTGCCACCCGCGCCAGGTTGGCGCCGGCGGCGACCTGGGCGCCTTCCTGCACCGCCACTTCCTGCAGCACACCAGCGATGCCGGCGGTCACCTGGAGCGCGTCGACCTGGCGCTGGCGCAATTGCAGGTTGCTTTGTTGCTGCAGCACTTTCGCTTTCACCGCGTCGAGCTGGGCCTGCATGTTGCCGCCGAAGCCCTTGACTCGCTCCTGCTCGATCTGCATGCGGTTCTTCAGCTGGGCGAGGGCGATCTGGCCCTGGCGGTAGGTCACCGCGGGAATCAAGTGCTCGACGGCGGCCTTGGCGTCGGCGTCGGCCTTGACCTTGGCCGAGGCGTAATCGGCCTACGCCGACGCTTCAGCCGAGCGTTCATCGAGCAGCTGCGATTGCAGCTCGGCGTGCTTGGCCGCCACATCGGCCTGCGCCGCAGCAACCAGTGCCCGGGCATTGCTCAAGCTGTCCTGCACCTCCGGGTTGGACAGTTTTATCAGCACGGTATCGGGCTGCACCGCGGTACCTGGCCACACCAGAATCTGCTCGACCTCGGCGGCGGTGGCGGCAGCCAGCCAGCGCGAAGTACGCGGCACCAGGGTGCCGGTGGCACGCACTTCGCGCAGCATGTCGCCGCGCTGCACGGTATCAATCCACAAGCTGGAACGATCGACGCGCGGCAAGGCCGGGCCGAGTCGAAGCAACACCACCACCAGGATCGCGACGACCACGGCACCGGCGGCCACGCTCAGCCGGAGCCGGCGGCGCTTGCGGAGCTTCAGGGTCGGGTTGGCCATATCCATGCGTTGGCGGTTGCAACCCGTATGCCAATCCGTGCGGCCAACCCATAGCCCGCCAGTTCAGTTACTTGCGCGACCGACGGAGATCGCGCGCGAGTCCGGGCTGTCCGTTTCCGGATAACGCCATCCGGCAACGGACACTGGCGCGCTCAGCCGGTGTTCTGCAACCCCTGCGCTACCCCGTTGACGCAGGCGACCAAGGCCTGCAGCAGGCCGACATCGTCGCGATCGCTGGCGCGCCAGCGTTGCAGCAGGTCGACCTGCAGCAGGCTCATCGGATCGACGTACGGGTTGCGCAGTCGGATCGAGGCAGCCAGCCGGGGCGCGTCTTGCAACAGGTCGCGATGCCCTTTCAGTTGCAGCAATTCGCGCCGGGTGCGCTCGAACTCGCTGCGGACCAGGCCGAACATTTCTTCATGCCGCGGACCGGAGAGCCGCGAGAACGCCTCGGCGATGTCGAGGTCGCACTTGGCCAGCACCATCTCCACGTCGTCCAGCATATTGCTGAAAAACGGCCAGTCCTTCGCCATCTCGGCCATCGCCGCCTCACCGAACTCGCGCACGCCTTGTTCCAGCGCACTACCCAAACCGTACCAGCCGGGCAGGATCGAGCGGCACTGGGTCCAGGCGAAAACCCACGGGATCGCGCGCAGGTCCTGCACGCCATGCATGCTGCGCCGGCTGGCCGGGCGCGAGCTCAGAGTCATCTGCTCGATCACGTCGATCGGTGTGGCGCTGCGGAAATAATCGACGAAATGCGGGTGATCAACGAAGGCGCGGTAGGTGGTGCGGCTGATCACCGACAGCGCACCCATCTGCGCGCGCCAGGACTCCTCGCGCGAATCGTCCTCGCGCGGCCGCACGGACGCGCGCAACACCGCGCTGACGGTTTGCTCGAGATTGCGCAGCGCCAGTGCACGGATGCCGTACCGGCGATGGATCACCTCGCCCTGCTCGGTCACCCGCAGCACACCGGCGACCGAACCGCGCGGCGAGGACATCAGCGCCGGCGCGGTGCGCACGCCGCCGCGGCTGGCCGAACCGCCGCGACCGTGGAAGAACGCCAGCTGGATGCCGCCCCGTTTGGCAACTTCCAGCAACTCGACCTGCGCCCGCTGCAAGCCCCAGCGCGAGGCCAGCGTGCCGCCGTCCTTGCCACTGTCCGAATAACCGAGCATCACCCACTGCTGGTCATGGTGCGCCGCAAGATGCTGCCGGTAGACCGGATCGTCGAGCAAGGCCTGCAGGGTGGCCGGTGCGTTCTTCAGGTCATCGACCGTCTCGAACAACGGCGCAATGTTCAGCGGCACCACGCTGCTCTTATCAAAGACCGCGCTTCTTGCGTTCGCCTCCTCTCCCGCTCGGGGAGAGGATTGAGGTGAGGGGCTGGAGCTTGCCCCGCCCTTATCAAACACCGCGCCTCTCGCGTTCGCCTCCTCTCCCGCCGGGGGAGAGGATTGAGGCGAGGAGCCGGGGCTTGCCCCGCCCCCCATCAAAGCCCGCTCCAACGAAACCGCATCGCCAGCCCCTTCCCTCACCCCAGCCCTCTCCCCGCGGGGGAGAGCGAGCACCGCCTCAGGCGAGGTGACCAGACCGCCATACCGCGCCAGCGCCAGCACCGCCAACACGTCGGCCGCGCTGCGCGCCATGCTGATCACATACAGACCCACTGCCTCGCTGCCATAGCGCCGGCGGGTGTCGCCCACGGTGGCGAACACGTCGTACAGCTTGGTCACGACTTCGGCATGGCTGATCGCGAACCGCGCGCTGCCGCTGGCGTAATCGCGCAGTTGCCCGGCGCGCTGATCAGCGGAGCGCGCGGCCCAATCTTCATCGCCGAACAGGGCCGCCAGCGCATCGTCGTGCACGCGTGCATCCTGGCGCACGTCGAGCCGGGCCAGATGCAGGCCGAACGTGCTGACCCGGCGAATCAAGCGCTGCACGGCATATGCGCCGGCGTGCAGGCCACGGTGTTCGATGAGGCTGTCGGCGATCAGCCGCAAATCGACCAGCAGCTCCGCGCTGGACGCATAACCTTCGACACGCTCGTCGGCCAGACTCGCTTCCAGGCGCGCCCCGATCAGGGTGAGCAGGCAACGATACGGCATGTCGGCGTGGCGCGGGCGGATCTGTTCGGCCGCACGCGGAAAGCGTCCGCGATAATCGGCCAGCCGCTGCTGCAACGCTGGCGTCACCGCGACGCGGCCGTCGGTCTGGCTGAGCAGGCGCGCCAACGCCGATACATCGGCCAGATAATGATCGATCACCTGCGTGCGCTGGGTGGCCAGGCTGGTGGCGATGGTATCGGCGCCGACATTCGGGTTGCCGTCCATGTCACCACCCACCCAGGTGGCAAAGCCAAGCAACCGCGGCAGCGCGACCGCCACGCCATACACGCTCTGCAGCGCTTCGTCCAAAGCCTCGTACAGCGCCGGCACCACCCGATACAGCGGGTTGGCGAGGTAGAAGCCCACGTGGTGGTGCTCGTCCTGCACGGTGGGGCGGATTGGCGAGGCCTCGGCCGTCTGCCAGCCGGCGGACAACGCCATGTAGATGCGCTCGTCGTCGGCGTGGCGCTCCTGCGGCGTGCGCTCCGGATCGAAGCCGTCGACCAGCGAACGCACGATCGCCTGCTCTTTTTCCAGCAGCGAGCGGCGCACGGCCTCGGTCGGATGGGCGGTGAACACCGGCTCGATCCACATCCGGTCGAGCCAACCCAGCAGTTCTTCGGCGCCGACGCCTTGCGCCTTCAACTGTTCCAGGGTGTCGAGCAGGGACTCAGGCTGTACCTGATCGCTTTCGCGCTCGTAATCGCGCCGGCGACGGATACGATGTACCCGCTCGGCCGTATTGACCGCCTGGAAATAGGTGGCAAAGGCCCGCGCCAGGGCCTCGGCATGGCGGGCGTCGAGACCGGCCAGTGACCCAGCCAGCTCGTCCACGGACGCACCCTCGTGGCGGCGGCGGATCGCGGCAATGCGCACCTGCTCGACCCGCTCGAAAAACGCCGCGCCGTCTTGCTCGGCCAGCATCCGGCCGACCATGGCGCCGAGGCGACCGACGTCCTCGCGCAGCGGGCCGTCGTGCGGCAAAAATTCGGATTCGCGATTTGCTTCCACGCAGATACTCCATGCAGGCCAAGCTCCCAGCGTACCGAAATCGCGACAACTGAGACACCACATCCGCGCGCACAATCCCACCTGGACCGTTACAATAGCCATCTTGTACTGCCCGCCGAGGGGCGCTGCGACCATTCGCGACACGGCTCTTCCGCCGTCGTGAAACTGGCCAGGCTCGGCGCGGCACGTTCCACAACGGCGCCCGGTATGCGAGTCCCTTCGCGAAGAAAGACCGGCCATCCATGGCCGGACTTCTCGAAAAAGCTCTGCGAGTCCCTTCGCGGTAGACCGGCCATCCTTGGCCGGACTCCTCGAAAGGGCCAGGAGCCTCGCCCTGACCGGAGATACCTGATGAACGCCGCACTGAAAGAAAATACACATAACTACAAGATCCGCGACATTTCGCTGGCCGACTTCGGCCGCCGGGAACTGGACATTGCCGAGCACGAGATGCCGGGCCTGATGTCGATCCGCCACAAGTACGCTCCCGACGCTCCGCTCAAAGGCGTGCGGGTAACTGGTTCGCTGCACATGACGATCCAGACCGCCGTGCTGATCGAGACGCTCAAGGACATTGGCGCCGACGTGCGCTGGGCCTCGTGCAACATCTTCAGCACGCAGGACCACGCCGCCGCCGCGATCGCCGCCACCGGGACGCCGGTGTTCGCCTGGAAGGGCGAGACGCTGGAGGAATACTGGGATTGCACGCTGGAGGCGCTGAGCTTCCCCGACGGCAAGGGTGGCTATCTCGGCCCGCAGCTGGTGGTGGACGACGGCGGCGACGTCACGCTGCTGATCCACAAGGGCTACGAGCTGGAGAACGGCAGCCAGTGGGCCCAAGAAAAGGCGTCCTCGCACGAGGAACAGGTGATCAAGAACCTGCTCAAGCGCGTGCGCAGCGAGCGTCCGGGTTACTGGCACACCGTGGTCAAGGACTGGAAAGGCGTCTCCGAGGAAACCACCACCGGCGTGCACCGTCTGTACCAGTTGGCCGAAGCGGGCTCGCTGCTGATTCCCGCGATCAACGTCAACGACTCGGTCACCAAGAGCAAGTTCGACAACCTGTACGGCTGCCGCGAGTCGCTGGCCGATGGCCTCAAGCGCGCAATGGACGTGATGCTGGCCGGCAAGGTCGCCGTGGTCTGCGGCTACGGCGATGTGGGTAAGGGCTGTTCGCACAGTTTGCGTGCGTACGGTTCGCGCGTGGTGGTCACCGAGATCGATCCGATCAACGCGTTGCAGGCGGCGATGGAAGGCTTCGAGGTCAATACCGTCGAAAGCACCCTCGGCCGTGGTGACATCTACGTCACCACCACCGGCAACAAGGACGTGCTCACCCTCGAACATCTCAAGCGCATGAAAGATCAGGCAATCGTCTGCAACATCGGCCACTTCGACAACGAGATCCAGGTCGATGCGCTGAACGAAATGAAAGGCGTGGAGAAAATCAACATCAAGCCGCAGGTGGACAAGTATGTGTTCCCCGACGGCCATGCGATGTTCCTGCTGGCCGAGGGCCGTCTGGTCAACCTCGGCTGCGCCACCGGCCACCCCAGCTTCGTGATGTCCAATTCGTTCTCCAACCAAACCCTGGCGCAGATCGACCTGTGGGCGCACAAGGACAAGTACGAAAACAAGGTCTACATCCTGCCCAAGAAACTGGACGAGGAAGTTGCCCGCCTGCATTTGGACAAGATCGGCGTGAAGCTGACCACGCTGAGCGCCGAGCAGGCGAAATACCTGGGCGTGCCGGTGGAAGGACCGTACAAGGCGGATCATTACCGCTACTGATTGGGGCGGGGAACGGGGAACGGGGAACGGAATCCTGCCCCACTCCGGCCGTGCACCAACAACGTCAGGGCGCAGCAATGCGCCCTGTTTTTTTAGCGAAAGCGCCGGCAATTCTCGTAAACTTCCCTGTTCCCTGTTCCCTGTTCCCTGTTCCCTGTTCCCTGTTCCCATCTATCGCTTCATCGCGAACCAGAGATATATACTCACCGACATTAGTTCTCCACCAGGAACCTGTGCGATGCCGGCGATCAGCTTCGAGTTCTTTCCGCCCAAGACCGACGAACAACGCGCGCAACTGGATCGCGCAGTACAGGCGTTGAAGACGCACCAGCCGGAATACGCGTCAGTGACGTTTGGCGCCGGTGGCTCCACGCTCAGCTACACCAGCGAAACCGTCGCGCGACTGCACGCCCAGCACGGCCTCGAGGTGGCGCCGCACCTGTCGTGCATGGGCGGCACCCGAGCCGAGCTGGCCGCGTTGCTGGACGCGTATCGCGCCGCCGGCTACCGACGTCTGGTCGCGCTGCGCGGCGACATGCCCTCGGGCATGGCCACGGCTGGCGACTTCCGCTACGCCGCCGAACTGGTGAGCTTTATCCGCGAGCATTGCGGCGATCATTTCCGCATCGAGGTGGCGGCCTACCCGGAGACCCATCCGCAGGCCGACAATGCGCTGCGCGACCTCACGCACTTCAAGGCCAAGATCGACGCTGGTGCGAACGGCGCGATTACCCAGTATTTCTTCAACCCGGATGCGTATTTCCGTTTCGTCGACGACGTGCGCAAGCTGGGCGTGGAGGTGCCGATCGTGCCGGGCATCATGCCGATCTCCAACTTCAGCCAGCTGAAACGCTTCTCCGAGATGTGCGGGGCGGAGATCCCGCGCTGGATCGCCAAACGCATGCAGGCGCACGGCGACGACGCCGAGGCGGTGCGCCAGCTCGGCGCCGAGGTGGTGGCGCAACTGTGTCGGCGCCTGCTCGATGGCGGCGCGCCGGGGCTGCATTTTTACACCCTCAACCGGGCCCGCACCACCGAAGCGGTATTGCGCCAACTTTCCTGAACTGCGCTGCCGTTATGCTGGCAGCATGCCGCGCCTGATCGTCCTGCCGTTCCTTGCCCTGCTGTGCCTGGTTCTTCTCGGCCGCGCCACACCAGCGCTGGCGCAATCGGATATCCACCACTGCATCGGCGCCAATGGCGGGCCGGTGTTTACCGACCAGCCCTGTGCCGCACTGCATGCCACACCGGTCAGCCCGTCTGCTGCAAATGCCAGTCCCGCGACCGCCGCGGTTTCTCCCGCGAACCTGTGCGCGGCCAGTGTGGATGAGCTGCGCCAGAGCGTCATCGACGCGTTCGCCCGACGGGACACTGTCCGTCTGGCCGGCCTGATTCTCTGGGACGGCTACGGGACTGGCGCCGCGATTGCCGACATTCGCGCGCTGACCGCCTTGATGAGACAGCCACTGCTGGAAGTCGACACCCCACATCAGTCGGCCGCCGCCCCGGTCTCGGATGACGAGGATCTGTTCCCTCCACCCGCTGGCGCCCTGGCACCACGCCCGGCGGATCAGCTGGTGCTGCGCACCGTGCGGAACGGCATGGAAGGCTCCGCAGCGCAATGGCGCTTCGACATCGTGCGCCGGTCCGGCTGCCTGTGGTTGCGCAACGCGAATTGAGCGCTCAGGAGCCTGCCAGACCGTTGGTGGTCGAGGCGGGAATTCGGCTGTGTGCGGACAGATTCCGGACCATTCGCCGGCGCATCGCGGTTCCTTGGTCCGGCGAATCGGCGCGGATAGCGACCGCACCGCCGGATGCGCAAGTCGACCAACCAGCGGTCCGACAGGCTCCAGGTGCAAGCGCCGCGCTATCATGGGCAATCCGCACAGGAGAACCGAGATGGCGCAGCAATACCCCGAATGGATCTGGCAGAACGGCAACATCAAGCCCTGGGCCGACGCCACCACGCATGTGATGTCGCACGCGCTGCACTACGGTTCGTCCGTGTTCGAAGGCATCCGCAGCTACGCCACCCCTGACGGCGCGGCGATCTTCCGCCTCACCGACCATCTGAAGCGCCTGTTCCACTCGGCCAAGATCTACGACATGACGTTGCCGTATTCCGCCGACGAGCTGGCCGCAGCCTGCCGCACAGTGATCAAGAAGAACGGACTGGGCGCTTCCTACATACGACCAGTCGCGTTCCGCGGGCTGGGCGGCTTCGGGATCTCGGCCGAAACCCCGATCGACATGGCGGTAGCAGCCTGGCCGATGGGCCCCTATCTCGGGCCGGAGGCACTCAAGAACGGCATTGACGCCGGCGTCTCGAGCTGGCAGCGCTTTGCACCGAACACCATTCCATCCGGCGCCAAGGCGGGCGGCAACTATCTTTCCGGCCAACTGATCGCGCGCGAGGCGCGCCGCCTCGGCTACGGCGAAGGCATTGCGCTGTCCTCCAGCGGCCTGCTCAGCGAAGGCGCCGGCGAGAACTTGTTTCTGGTCTTCGACGGCGCGCTGCACACGCCCCCGGCCAGCGCCTCGATCCTCGCCGGAATCACCCGCGACACCTTGAAGACACTGGCCCATGAAGACGGGATCGAGGTGGTCGAGCGTGACCTGCCGCGTGAATACCTGTACCTCGCCGACGAAGTGCTGATGTGCGGCACGGCCGCCGAGATCACGCCAATCCGCTCGGTCGATGGCAAGCCGGTCGGCACCGGCAAGGCCGGGCGTGTCACCTTGCGTCTGCAGGAACTGTTCTTCGGGCTGTTCGATGGCCGCACCCACGATAAATGGGGCTGGCTCGAGCAAGTGTGAGGGAGCGGCGATCGCAAGCGTCGTCTGCGCGAGCGATAGGGACGACCTGGGTTGCCGACAAACATCACCTCAGCTCTCCTCCGCGGCGCAGCACAGAGAGCAAAGCATGAGACGCGTCCGCAACCTTGTGGACGATTCGTCCGCCACGTCGCAGTGAAGCAAGCAGGGAGTGACGCCAGGCAGCGACGCTTGGGCGGCAGGACTAGAATACCCGGCTGACCCATCACGACCGGGAATCACGGATGACACCGCTACCCTGCTTCAAGGCCTACGACATCCGTGGCCGCGTGCCTGACGAACTGGACGAAACGCTGGCGCGCAAGATCGCGCTTGCGATGGCCGCGCAACTGGAACCGGGACCGGTGGTGCTGGGGCGCGACGTACGGTTGAGCAGCCCGGCCCTGCAGGCCGCGCTGGCCGATGGCTTCCATGCCGCCGGACGCGAGGTGATCGACATCGGCGTGGGTGGCACCGAGGAAGTGTATTTCCAGACCGACCATCTCGGCGCGGCCGGCGGCGTGATGGTCACCGCCAGCCACAATCCGATGGACTACAACGGCATGAAGCTGCTGCGCGAAGGCTCGCGGCCGATCAGCGGCGACAGCGGACTGTTCGCGATCCGCGACTTCGTCGGCAGCCATCACGAGGCGATTCCCGCCGGTGTCGTCACGCCGCGCACGATGACCGACAAGTCCGCCTACATCGCCCACCTGCTCGGCTACGTCCAGCGCGAGCGGCTGAAGCCGCTGAAGATCGTGGTCAATGCCGGCAACGGCGGCGCCGGCACGGTGGTGGATCAGCTCGCGCTCCACTTGCCGTTCGAGTTCATCCGCCTGCAGCACGAACCGGACGGCCATTTCCCCAATGGCGTCCCCAACCCGCTGCTGCCCGAACACCGCGATGTCACTGCAGCCGCCGTGCGCGCGCATGGCGCCGACTTCGGCGTGGCCTGGGATGGTGACTTCGACCGCTGCTTTTTCTTTGACGCGGACGGTCGCTTCATCGAGGGCTACTACCTGGTCGGCCTGCTGGCCACCGCACTGCTGGCACGCCACCCCGGCGGCAAGATCATCCACGATCCGCGACTGACCTGGAACACCGTTGAAATGGTGCGTGCCGCTGGCGGCATCCCGGTCCTGAGCAAGACCGGCCACGCCTTCATCAAGGAGCGCATGCGGGCGGAGAACGCGATCTACGGCGGCGAGATGAGCGCCCATCATTATTTCCGCGACTTCGCCTACTGCGACTCGGGCATGATTCCGTGGCTGCTGATCGCCGACCTGATGTCCGCCAGCGGACAAACGCTGGCCGAAATGGTGGACGACCGTATTCGCGCCTTCCCCTGCAGCGGCGAAATCAACTTCAAGGTCGCCGACGCCCGCGCTGCCACCGAGCGGGTGCTGGCGCACTACGCCAGCCAGGCGCCCGCGCTCGACCACACCGACGGCGTCAGCGCCGACTTTGGCGCGTGGCGCTTCAACCTGCGCAGCTCCAACACCGAACCGCTGCTGCGGCTCAACGTGGAATCGCGCGGCAACGTCGCCTTGATGCAGGCGCGCACAGCCGAGATCAGCGCGCTGATTGCGCAGGCGTGAGCTTCATGCAAGGAGCGCTCCCCCCAACGCTGCCTGCCCTGTGCAGCGGGTAGCGCATAGGCGACCCTGACCACGGCGAACACACCGGCGGCGATGATGACCAGCCGGTAGTGCTCGATCAGGGCGCCCGGCAAGGCGACGAGATCGATCGCGCCGGCTTCGTCCTCGCTGGCGGGAGGATTGCGCCCGGCTGGGATGAGCCGGATTCAGGAAATCTGGAGATGGCGCAACCAACCGGCAACGCCGCGCTCGATCAGCTCGTAGGCGTGATCGAAAGCCTCGCGTGGCAGGCCGTACGGATCGGGGATGCCCGTGTTCTTCTGCCACTTGCCCAGCAGGAAAACCTTGCCGCTGGCTTCCGGTGCCATGCGACCTACCGCGACGACATGGGATTTTTCCATGACCAGCACCAGGTCCGAATCGCGCAACATGGTGGGCGTAAGTTGGCGTGCCCGATGGCTGGCCCCTTCCACACCATGCTCGCGCATCACCTGCGCGGCGGTCGCTTCCATCGGATGCCCGACCATGGCGCTGAGACCGGCACTGGCCACTTGCACGTCGAGTGGCGGCGCGTCAGACCGCTGCAGGTGCTCTCGCAACAGGAACTCCGCCGTGGGACTGCGGCAGATATTGCCGATACACACCATCAGAACTCGTTTGAACACCGTCTGACCACCCCGCGAGAAAATACGACCGGCACATTCGACCGCTCCACGCCGCCAAAGCTCGCTGCCAGCCGCCTTGAGATAGGTGCAACGCGCCAAGTAAGTAGATCATCATAGCTGGCGAGGGAGAGTTTTGACCCGCAGCGAGCGAGCGCCGCGCCGGCAAGGGCATTCCCGCCGCTGCTCGCGGCCGCGCGATGGACCACGGGTGATGCTGGCGATGGCGGAAGGACCCGGCACCACGCCGCCACGCTGCTGCACCACCCGGTTCGTCGTCGGTCGCAACAGCCTGCTTGCAGGCGATGTCGTTGGCGTGGGCCTGACCTACCGCGCATCACCAGACCAGAAGGATTGCCTGCAAGCCATTTCCTGCGGCGTGTGGTCTGCGTCAGCGAATCACGCGTCGTGCGGTCGTGACGATGTGGGCCACGGTGAAGCCGAAGTGCTCGAACAATTGCGGTGCCGGAGCGGAGGCGCCGAAGGTGGTCATGCCGATGACTTCGCCATCGAGGCCCACGTACTTGCGCCAGAAGTCGGCGGTGCCGGCTTCCACGGCCACCCGGGCGCGGCACCAACCCGGCAGCACGCCCTCGCGGTATTCGAGCGGCTGGGCGTCGAAGACTTCGGTGCACGGCATCGACACGACGCGCACGGCGACATTTTGTTGGGCCAGCGCGCGGGCGGCCTCCATCGCCAGTTCCACTTCGGAGCCGGTGGCGATCAGGATCGCCTGGAATCGGTTATCCAGCGGGTCGGACAATACGTAGCCGCCGCGCAGGATATCGGCGACTTGCTGCTCGCTGCGCTGCTGGTGCTGCAGGGCCTGGCGCGAGAACACCAGACACGAAGGCGCGCCCTGGCGCTCAATCGCGGCCTTCCAGGAAACGGCCGATTCCACTGCGTCGCAGGGACGCCAAAGCTGGTTGTTGGGGATGTAGCGCAGGCTGGCCAGGTGCTCGACCGGTTGATGGGTGGGGCCGTCTTCGCCCAGGCCGATCGAGTCGTGCGTGTAGACGTGGATGGCATGCGCCGGGATCAGCGCGCTCATGCGCACGGCGTTGCGTGCGTAGTCGGAGAACACCAAAAAGGTAGCGTCGTAGGGAATGAAGCCGCCGTGCAAGGCCAGCCCATTGGAGATGGCGGCCATGCCAAACTCGCGCACGCCGTAGTGAATGGAGTTGCCCTGCCCGCCGGAGCTGTCGCCGGTGGCGGCGTCGAGGCTGCCTTTCCATTGGGTGAGATTGGAGCCAGCCAGGTCGGCCGAGCCACCGACCAGTTCCGGCAGCAGCGGTCCGAACGCATCGAGCGACATCTGCGAAGCCTTGCGCGAAGCCACGTCCGGGCCCTCGTCCTGCAGCTTGGCGATACAGGCCTGCGATTTCTCCGCCCAGTCGGTCGGCAGCTCGCCCGCGACGCGGCGTTTGAGTTCGGCGGCCAGCGTTGGGTGCGCTGCGGTGTACTTGTCGAACGCGTCGTTCCAGGCCTGCTCGGCCCGATGGCCGGCCTGCTTGTGATCCCAACCCGCGTAGATGTCGGCAGGAATCTCGAACGGCGCGTGCGTCCAGCCCAGTTGCGCGCGCGCGGCGGCGATCTCGTCCTTGCCCAGCGCGGCGCCGTGGCTCACTTCCTTGCCCTGCTTGTTCGGTGCGCCGAAGCCGATGACGGTCTTGCAGCAGATCAAGGTGGGCTTGTCGCCTTGCGCCGTGGCCTCGGCCAGCGCCCGCTTGATCGCCACCGCATCGTGGCCGTCGACGTCGTGGATCACGTTCCAGCCGTAGGCTTCGAAGCGCGCCGGCGTGTCGTCGGTGAACCAACCGCGGACTTCGCCGTCGATCGAGATGCCGTTGTCGTCGTAGATCGCCACCAGCTTGCCCAATTGCCAGGTGCCGGCGAGCGAGGCCACTTCATGCGAGATGCCCTCCATCAGGCAACCGTCGCCGATGAAAACCCAAGTGCGGTGGTCGACCACGTCATGGTTCGGGCGATTGAAGCGCGCGGCCAGGATCTTCTCCGCCAACGCAAAGCCGACCGCATTGGCCAGGCCCTGGCCGAGCGGGCCGGTGGTGGTTTCCACGCCGGGGGTTTCGCTGGCTTCCGGGTGGCCGGCGGTTTTCGAGTGCAGTTGACGGAAGCGTTTCAGCTGCCCGATCGGCAGGTCGAAGCCGGTCAGGTGCAGCAACGCGTATTGCAGCATCGAGCCATGACCGTTGGACAGCACGAAGCGGTCGCGGTTGAACCACTTCGGGTTGACCGGGTTGAAGTTCAGGAAGTCGTTCCACAGCACCTCGGCGATATCGGCCATGCCCATGGGCATGCCCGGATGACCGGACTTCGCCGCCTCGACAGCGTCCATGGCAAGCGCTCGCACGGCATTGGCGAGTTCACGGCGGGTGGTCATCAGGCGCTCCAGCTGGACGGCGGCGAAAAGCGGCATTGTCGCCGATCATCAGGGAATCTGTCGCCCGTATTTCACCCAAACCGCGTCGATGCCGCGCGCGCTGCTGGTTGTACATTAACCCGCGCTTAATTGTGAACTGGCAAGTTCTGTAAATCTTCACATTCATCCCGATCTAATGGTCCAGCACCGCCTTGCGCAGGTGCGCCTTCGGCGTCCAACCGAACCCCGGAACGCCGATGGACCCAAAAAATCAGGAGTACCCCGATGAAAAAGACCCTATTGTCCATTGCTTTTCTCTCTGCCGGTCTGGCATTCGTTCCTGCGACTTTCGCGCAAGACGCCCCACCCAGCAGCGGCAACTATCAGTCCAGCCAGCCGCTCGGTAGCGGTAACTGGCTGATCGACCTCAGCGTTGGCCGCACCGACGGTTACAGCAGAAACAGCGACTTCGGCAGTGGCTTCGGCAGTGGCTCAGGCAGCCTCTTCAATAACAAAAACGGTCGCCGCACCGGCTACAGCGTGCTTGGTGGTTACCGCTGGAAGGTCGGTCCGGATCTCGGCCTGGGCGTGGAAGCCGGTTACGCCGATCTGGGCAACTACAAGCTCAGCAATCTAGGCAGCAGCGGCTCGGTCAACCAACTCAGCACGCAGAACGCGCTGCATGGCTGGATGCTGGGCGGCAACGGACGCATCAACTTGCTGCCGCAGTGGTATATCAGCGCCCACGCCGGCTATTTCCATGCCAATAACAACGGTGGCGCGTACAACGACACCCTGCACCAGGATCTCTTCCATGGTGGCGATCGCGGTGGTTACTACGCAGGCATCGGTACCGGCTGGGATATCAATGAGCGCTTCGGTCTGGGGGTGAAGTACGACTATTTCCATGCCTCGGCCGGCAGTATTCATGACGTACCGACAAACGCAGACTTCGGGGTGCGTCGCTCGACCGGCATCGTTTCGCTGGATGCCGAATACCGTTTCTGAGGATCACGTTCCTACATCCGCAACAACGCATCACACGGGCGCCTTCGGGCGCCCGTTTTCTTGCCAAAATACATCAACTCGGCGTGAGTCTTAACTTGCGCTTAATACTAAACTGGTAAGTATTGAATCTTTCACAGGCTGCCTCATCTAAGTCTACGTGTCGCCGCCTACTTTGAGCGACGCACTTCAGCAGCGGCCGATCCCCTACGGGCCGACTGCCATGACTATTGGAGCAACTGTCCATGAAAACCAAGAAAACACTGCTTGCCCTCGCTCTTGCCTCCGCCGGCCTGCTGGCCGTTCCCGCCGTTTTTGCGCAGAACGCTCCGGCCGACAATGGCGGCTGGTTCATCAATGGCAATGTCGGTCGCACCTCGGTCAATCACGGCCCGTACGACGGCCACGACACCGGTTATGCACTGAATGGCGGCTACCGTTGGTCACTGGCGCCGAACTTCGCGCTGGGTGCAGAAGTGGGCTACAACGATCTGGGCAACATCCGCGCCAAGAACATCTTCTACAGCGACCCGGTCATCGCCCAAGGCAAGTCGCAACTGCACGGTTGGACCATGGGCGCCAATGCCCATCTCGACCTCACCCCCAGTTGGTACCTGAGCGGCCGCGCAGGCGTGTACAGCTGGACCGGTCACGGCCTGAACAATGATGTGAACCCCGTGCGCAAGGGTCTGGACGACACCAGTTGGTACGCAGGTGCAGGCGTGGGCTACAACATCACGCCGAACCTCAGCGTGGGCGTGAACTACGACTATTTCGACGCCAAGAAGCAGAACGTCGACCTCAGCACCGACATGGTTTCGGCCAGCGCCGAATATCGCTTCTGACCCACCGAGGCAAATCCCGAGCCTGCGTCGGGATGTTTGTCTGCAAGAAAGAGGCGCCCCGAGGCGCCTCTTTTGTTTTTGACGTGCATCAACCCTTATACTGCGCGGCTGATGTCGGCGGCGCTTAGGCGTGCTGGCATCAAATGGAGCAAAGATCACACATTTAACAGGGGATTTTGATGAAGAAGACGTTTTTGACGCTGGCCGTACTGGCCGGCTCCACGCTGGCTGCGGCCAACGTACAGGCCGAGCAACCCAATGGCTGGTTCGTCAACGGCAACGCCGGCAGCACCCACTACACTGCCGACGTCAACGGCCTTGGTTCGGGGACCGAAACTGACACCGCCTTCATAATCAATGCGGGCTATCGCGATCAGCGCATCCTCGGCTTCGAGGTGGGCTATACCAACCTCGGCAGCGTCAGCATGAGCGACGGGTTCGGCGATCGTGTGAAAGTATCTGGCGATGGCTGGACTCTCGGCCTCAACGGCCACTTCAACCCAACCCAACATTGGTACATCTCCTCGCGCGCGGGGGGCTTCCTGTGGAAACTGCATGGCAAGGCACACCTCGTCTACGACGACGGCACGTCCGATACCTTCCGGGCCAATGAGCAGTCACTGGGCTGGTACGCAGGCGTGGGCACGGGTTATGACATCGACCGCCACTGGAGCGTCGGTGCCAATTTCGACTACTACAAGATCAACGAGCACGAGTACGACATCGGCACGCGCATTTTCTCCATCAGCGCCGAATACCGTTTCTAAGCCGCAAGACATCGAAGCCCCAGAGTTCCTTACGGGTGAGCGGTGAAGAGATATAAAAAGGGCGCCTTGCGGCGCCCTTTCTTATCACCTGCAACGATGCATCAAGCGCCTGTGCGCCGGTATCTCAGCCGTTCCACTGCCCCAGCGCGGCCAGGCCATTGTCCTTGGCCCGCGCGTGCACGATCTTCTGCGCCTCGACGACGTTGGCCTTCATGTCCTTCGACCACACCTGCAGCGCGGCTTGCTGCATCGCCCGGCCATAGGAGAACGACAGCGGCCACGGATGCGGGCCGATCTGATTCATCGCGTTCAGGTGCGCGGTGGACTGCTGATCGCTCTGTCCGCCGGAGAGGAACACGATGCCCGGAAGGGCGGCCGGCACGGTCGACTTCAGCACGCGCACGGTGGCTTCGGCCACTTCCTCGACGTCGGCCTGCTCATCGGAATCCTTGCCCGGGATGACCATGCTGATCTTGAGGATGGTGCCTTCGAGCATCACGTTCTGCTCGTACAGCGCGTTGAACAGGCTGCGCAGCACCGCTTCATGCACTTCGTAGCTGACCTCGATGCTGTGGTCGCCGTCCATGATCACTTCGGGTTCGACCATTGGCACCAAACCGGCCTTCCTGGCACAGCGCGGCATAACGCGCCAGCACGTGGCAGTTCGCCTCGATCGCGGTGGAGCTGGGGTTGTCCTCGGAGATGTTGATCACCGCCCGCCACTTGGCGAACTGGGCGCCGAGCTTGGCGTACTCCTGCAGGCGCGGACGCAGGCCGTCGAGGCCTTCGGTGACCACGTCGCCGGGGAAGCCAGCCAGCGGCTGCGGCCCCTTGTCGACCTTGATGCCGGGGATGATGCCGGCCTTCTTCATGACCTGGGTGAACGGCACGCCATCCTTGGTCGACTGGCGGATTGTCTCGTCGTAAAGGATCGCGCCAGAGATATGCTCGTTCAGGCCGGGGGTAGTCAACAACATCTCGCGGTACGCGCGCCGGTTCTCCTCGGTGCTCTCGATGCCGACGGCATTGAGGCGCTTGCGGATGGTATTGGTCGATTCGTCGATCGCGATGATGCCCTTGCCAGGCGCAACCATCGCCAGGGCGACGCTTTCGAGATCTTCAATGCTCATGATGACTCCGCTGGCGGGGCACGGCCCGGCCACACATGGTGGGCGCCGCCTCGGGGTCGAAGCAGCATGGTTCAAAGCGGCGATTATAGGCGGATTGGCCACGCCACGTGTCGAAGCGACGTTACGCCGCGCCCCCGATCCCGGACGAGTCAGGATGGATAGCCGGGCAGCTTGCACGGCGCCATCAACTTCGCACGCTCGACCGGATCCTTGACGAGATTGAACGGCACGATGTAGTAGGTCGCAATCGGCTGGTGGATGCTGTTGCTCAACGACGGGCCGTAGCGGAAATTGGCCACTGCACTGCGTGCCATCGGGCCGAGATCACTCTTGGGCACCACCTTGGCCACCTGCACGTCCAGCGGCACCCCGTCGGAGCCGACAGTGTAGGTCACCGCCACGCACCCGGGCGCGGTCAGGTTCAGGCCGCTGTTGGGGGCATCCATCTGCACCGTGGTGTTGAGCAAGATCCAGTAGCGATACAAATTGTCCTGATTGACCTTGACCGCCTGAGCCAGCACCGGCGCGGCGAAACCCAGGGCAAGCACGAGCGGCAGAACCCGATGCATGGGGCGGAACAAGGCTTTCATGGCGATCTCCGGTACGGGAACGATGGTCCGAGTGTAGCCGCCTGCCTGTCCAGCGATCGTCAAGGCGGCGACGGACAGCGGGGTTTCAGTAAAAGCGGGTGTCAACCGTGCGACAGCCTGAAAACGATTGCCCACGAGCGCGCTACCAGGACGTCGGGGGCGACCCATCGACAACTCGCCACGCTGCAGGACCCTGCTCGCGCGCTCTACCTCTTGGTGTTGGCGTCGCTCGTACCCTTCCGACGCTTCGCGCCACTTTTCCGGCTTGAAGAAGGGTTCTCCAGGACCGTAGCTTCGACTCTACCCGGGTTACAGATTGCGCAGGCTTTCGACCATGCCGCCAGCGCCGACCGAGAGTAGTTTCAGGGTGTTGGTGCCGCCACCCTGACCCACGTGATCACCGTGCGTCAGTACCACCCGGTCGCCCTCGTTGAGCCGCCCTTGTGCAAACAGCTGCTGCACTGCGGCGCGCGCGTTGGCCGCCGAGTTGTGCGTCTCCTGGTTGAAGGCCACTGGCTGCACATCGCGCAGCAGCAACATGCGGCGACGCGCCTCGGCGAACGGAGACAACGCGTAGATCGGTACCGCGGTGCGGTACCGCGACAGCCATTGCGCGGTGGCACCGGATTCGGTCAACGCCACGATCGCGCGCACGTGCAGTTCGCTGGCCAGCATCATCGCCGCCAGCGCGATCGCCTGGTCGGTCCGATCAAGCCGATGGCTGCCGGCGCTCAGATCGTCCTTCGGCTCGAACTGACGTTCGGCACCGAGACAGATCCGGCGCATCGCGGCCACCGCCTTGTCCGGATGCGCGCCGGCGGCGGATTCCTCCGACAGCATTACCGCGTCCGTGCCGTCGATCACCGCGTTGGCGACATCGAGCACCTCGGCACGGGTCGGGATCGGCGAGCTCACCATCGATTGCAGCATCTGGGTGGCGGTGATCACCGCACGGTTGCGCTGCACGGATTCGCGAATGATCTTCTTCTGCAACCCGGGCAGTTCGGCGTCGCCGATCTCCACACCGAGATCTCCGCGCGCCACCATCACCACGTCCGAGGCGTCGATGATCTCGCCCAGTACCGGGATCGCGTCGGCGCGCTCGATCTTCGCCACCAGCGCGGCACTGCCACCGGCTTCCTTCAGCAGGTGACGCGCCAGATGCATGTCGTCGGCCGTACGCACGAAGGAGACCGCCAGAAAATCCGCGCCAATCTCTGCCGCCAATTTGATATCTGCCTTGTCCTTGTCCGACAGGGCGCTGACCGAGAGGCCGCCGCCTTGCCGATTCAAGCCCTTGCGATTGGACAGTCTGCCGCCGACCAGCACTTCGCAGCGCACCTCGCTGCCGACGACCTCACGCACGGTCAGCGCAATCAGCCCGTCGTCCAGCATCAGCACATCGCCAGCGTGCACGTCGCCGGGCAGCTCGTGATAGCTCACTCCGACGCGGGTGACGTCGCCCGGTGGCACATCGGCGCGGCAATCGAGCACGAACAGCGCGCCCTCAACCAGCTCGACCGGCCCGTTGGCGAAGGTTTCGATGCGAATCTTCGGGCCCTGCAAATCAGCCAGTACGCCGACTTCGCGGCCGGCCGCGTCCGCTGCGGCACGCACCGCACGGGCACGCGCTCGATGGTCGTCCGGTTCGCCGTGTGAGAGGTTCAGGCGCACCACGTCAACCCCTTCGGCAATCAGCTTTTCGAGCATGCCGGGCGCATCGGAGGCCGGCCCCAGGGTGGCGACGATCTTGGTGCGACGAACGGTCGAGGTGATCATTGGCTGAGCCTAGCAGAATCACCCACGTCGATTTGCCGCTTCAGGATCGATCAATCTTGACAACTCCCACGACACCGTTTCAGGCTGCGAAAGCTCGACTCCACATCATGGGGCAAGGAGATAGGGATGAATAACCGACATGGACTGCGGAGTTGTGCCGTAGCGCTTTTGTGCAGCTTCAGCGGGTTGCTTGTTGCAGCCCAGACGGCAACGCCGGTACCAGCACCAGCACCAGCAGCGACAGCAGCATCGAAGTCTGTCGCGGCGAAACCGGTACCGATCGTGCTCGGCGACGTCTTGCGCGAGCCGAACTTTTCGCCATCCTCGACGGCAAAACCGGCAAGCCCCTGCAGGTGATCCCGTCGGGCAAGAATGCCCTGATCGCCGACTATTTCTGGGTCAGCGATGATCGCCTGGTTGCGGCCGGGGCGTTCAGGCAGAACGGTCTGGACACCCCGCGGGGCACCGGCGAGCTGTTCGGCATCAACGCTGACGGCACCCGGCAGGTGCAACTGTTTGGCTACCGTGCGGGTGGCAACGAACTGGCCACCCGTACCCGCCAGGTGAGCCAGCGTTACGCCCGCGCCACCGCGATCGGTGATGACGTTGCCGTCGACAATCGCATCCTGATTGCTACCAATCGATTCACCGACGATCGCCAGGGTGCCCTGACCAACATCGAATCGCTGAATGTGCTGACCGGGCAGACCAGGCACATCGGCGCCGCACCCGCACGCAATGCGAGCCTGATCGCCGACCACGGGGGTCAGGTCCGCGTGGCGTGGACCAATGACGGCTTCACCGACATCAGGTTATGGACGCGGCGCGACAACGACGACTCGTGGACCCTGCGCAACGACTCGTCCAAGTCGGGCACCACAATCCGGGCGATCGGCTTCAACCGCGACAACAGCCGGTTGTACGTGAGCGTCTCGCAAGGCGACAAACCCGATGCGATCGAGCTGATGAATCCAGTCGACGGCACGCTCACGATGGTCTACGAGGGCAAGTTCGCCGATCCGATGGAACTGCTGCCGACCGCCGATGGCCTCGACTACTACGCCATCATCACCGCCGACGGCAAGCCCGGCCTGCACTACATCGACGAAAACAGCGAGGAAGCCCAGCTCAGCAAGGGCCTGGCCAAAAACTTCCCGGACGCCCTGGCGGTTTTTTCCAGTTTCTCCCACGACCGCAAGCACGCCGTCGTGAGCGTGATCAGCGACCGTACCGGCACCGACTACTACCTGTTCGATCTGGCCACCCACCAGGCGAAATTCCTGATGAGCGCGCAGCCCTGGCTGGACCCGCGTGTGACGCGGCCGATGCAGCCGATCCAGTTCACCGCGCGCGACGGCCTTCCACTACACGGCTTTCTCACCTTGCCGAAAGGAACGCCGCCGTTTCCGATGGTCGTGGTGATCCACGGTGGCCCGCACGGCATTGCCGACCAGTGGCGCTACGACCCGGAAGTGCAGATGCTCGCCACCCGCGGTTACGCGGTGCTGCAGGTGAACTATCGCGGTTCCGGCGGCTATGGCGAGAAGTTCATCCAGCGCGGCTACCGGCAGTGGGGCCTGAGCATGCAGGACGACGTCACGGACGCCACGCTGTGGGCGGTCAAGCAAGGTTATGCCGATCAGAAGCGGATGTGCCTGTACGGCGCGAGCTACGGTGGTTACGCCGCACTTGAAGGCGTGGTACGCGAACCCGACCTGTACAGGTGCGCGATCGGCTATGCCGGCGTATACGACCTGCGTGTGCAACTGGACAGCAGCGACACTCAAAGCATCTACGCTGGCGTCGACTACCTCAAGCGCGTGCTCGGTACGGATCGGGCTGACTTGCTGCGGCGTTCTCCGCTCGGCGGAGCGGCGAGGATCAAGGCACACCTGTTCCTGGCGCACGGCGGTGAGGATCCGCGCGTGCCGTTCATGAATTTCCGCGAATTCACCAAGGCGCTGGACGCATACCACATCCCCTACGAATCACTGGTCGAACCGAAAGAAGGGCACGGCTTCTTCCTGCCTGCGCACCGGCTGGAGTTCTACAGCAGGATGCTGGATTTCCTGGATCGCAATATCGGAGCGCGGAGTCAGGCGGCTCGGTAGCAGTGTTCAGCGTGCGGTGGTCGACGCGGGCGTCAGAGCGAGGTTGAGGACCTGGGCGAGGCGGCGGCCGGCTTCGCGCAGGCGCTGATCGGCCACCGGCAACCAGGTGCGGACGTAGGCCGGCGTGATCCGGTGGTTCGCCGGATAGAAACCCGGCTCGGCCGTGATCCGACACGATTCCTCGGCCCATTGCGCATAGAGATTGTCCAGCGGCGCGATCGGCGGAGGCAGTCTGATTGGGCCGTCCGAGTCGAGCCGCCGCGCATATTGCTGCCAATCCAGTCCGCGGGTGTAGAGCATGCGCGAATCCCAGATCTTGTGCAGGTTGCTGCCCTTGCCGTCGAATTGCACCTGGTAGGTGTTGCCGCCCTTGTCGTCACGATAGCCGGCGTGCAGCGGCTGGTGGATGTCGCCGACGAAGTGCACCACGAATTTCAGAGCCTGGCGACGTACGCTGTCTGGCTGGCTGCGATCGCTCAGCACGGCGACGTAGTGCTGCAGCCCTCCCACCACACAGCGTCCGTCGCGACAGTCGCGCGGCGGCACGTAGTCGCAGGCACTGCCGCCGAGGAAGTTGATGTAGTGTTCGCTGCGGGTCTGCTGCCACAGGTCCTTCAAGCCCGGATCGTCCTGCATCTGGTCGGGCCAGCTGGCGATGTCGGCCAGCGACTTGGTGTGGTCCGGCGCCAGCAGACGCTCCACCTCGGCTTCGGCCGCCGGGCTCAGACGCTGCTGCGCCAGCTCCGCGACCACGCTGTGGCCGAGCGGTCCCCACGCCAGCGCCGGCGCGATGACCAGACAGGCAACCAGAACGGTGACGGCGCGGCGGGCGAGATTCATACGAACAATCCGACAAGGAAACCCGCTCAGTCTGCCATAGAAGGCTGCGACTTTTGCCGCTGGATGCCGCACAGTCTTGGCTCAGTCACGCACCACGCCATGTTTCCTTCGGCGCGGGTGCCGCTCAGGCAGTTGTTTCGGATTGGCGTTAAAATAAGCATTCTGCTTGCCGCTGACGCGGCACCGTTTCCACGCTTTCAGGAGGACGTCACCTCATGACCATCAAGGTCGGCATCAACGGCTTTGGCCGCATCGGCCGCAATGTGTTGCGCGCTGCCATACAGAACTTCAGCAAGGACATCGAGGTCGTGGCGATCAACGACCTGCTCGAGCCGGACTACCTGGCCTACATGCTGAATCACGACTCCGTGCATGGGCGCTTCGAGGGCGACGTGAAGGTCGACGGCAACCATCTGGTGGTCAACGGCAAGCGGATCCGGCTGAGCCAGGAACGCGACCCCGCGAACCTCAAGTGGGGCGAGGTCGGCGTCGATGTGGTGATCGAATCGACCGGGCTGTTCCTGACCAAGGAATCTGCGCAGAAGCACCTGGACGCCGGCGCGAAGAAGGTGATCCTGTCCGCGCCGTCGAAGGACACCACGCCGATGTTCGTCTATGGCGTCAACGACAAGACCTACAAGGGCGAGGCAATCATCTCCAACGCCAGTTGCACCACCAATTGTCTGGCGCCACTGGCCAAGGTGCTCAATGACAAGTGGGGCATCAAGCGCGGCCTGATGACCACGGTGCACGCCGCCACCGCCACCCAGAAGACCGTCGACGGCCCCAGCAACAAGGACTGGCGCGGCGGCCGCGGCATCCTGGAGAACATCATCCCGTCCTCGACCGGCGCCGCCAAGGCGGTCGGCGTGGTGATCCCCGAACTCAACAAGAAGCTCACCGGCATGAGCTTCCGCGTGCCGACCTCGAACGTGTCAGTGGTCGATCTCACGGTGGAGCTGGAGAAGGACGCAACCTATGCCGAGATCTGCGCGGAGATGAAGGCGCAGAGTGAAGGTCCGCTCAAGGGCATCCTCGGCTATACCGAGGAAAAAGTCGTCGCCACCGATTTCCGTGGCGACCCGCGCACCTCGATCTTCGACGCCACCGCGGGCATCGCGCTGGACAACAGCTTCGTCAAGCTGATCAGCTGGTACGACAACGAGTGGGGCTACTCGAACAAGTGCCTGGAGATGGTGCGGGTCATCGGCAAGTAGGAATCTTCAGTTTCCACATGAACCCGCGTCGACGTGTCGACGCGGGTTTTTCATGCGCACTCTGCGCTCAGCGCACAGCCGAGGCTTCCGCGCGCACGCCGAGCCACGCCTTGATTGACGCGATGGCCAGCGGGATCGAGCCGAAGATGATGAATACCAGGTCACCCGGCAGGCGCATCCATTCGATCAGATGCGAGCGCGGCATGCTCATGTACTCCATGCTGCGCGCGTGCCAGTAGCCATGTTCGATCACGTCCCACATCTGCAGCACGCCACTGGGGAACAGGCTGAATACGATCATCATCGCCAAACCGATATTGGTACCCCAGAAGGCAACCTTGACGTACTTCTCGATGCCCGGCCAGTTCTTCTCGCTGGCAGTCTGGCGCAACACGAACACCATCAAGGCGATCGCCAGCATGCCGAACACACCCATCAGCGCCGCATGACCATGATTGGGCGTCAACTGGGTGCCGACCTCGAAGTAGCTGACGATGGGCAGGTTGATCAGGAAGCCGAACATGCCGGCGCCGACGAAGTTCCAGAAGCCCACCGCCATCAGGAAGTAGAACGTCCACTTGTGCGGCACGCGGCGCGGCTTGCCATCGACGTCGACCTCGCCCTTGGTGGTCCTGACGAAATCCCACGCGTCAAGCGTCAGCAGAGTCAGTGGCACCACTTCCAGCACCGAGAACATGGCTGAAAACGCCATGTTGAACTGCGTGTGGCCGATGAAGTACCAGTGATGGCCGGTGCCGATCAGGCCACCCAGGAAATACAGGATCGCATCGAGGTAGATCACCCGCAGAGCTGTGTTCCTGCCGGTGATGCCGATCTGGTAGAAGGTCAACGCGACCACCGTGGTGGCGAAGAACTCGAAGAACCCTTCCACCCACAGATGGATGATCCAGAAGCGCCAGGTTTCCACTACCGTGAGATTGGTGTGCGCACCGAAGAACAGCGCGGGGATGTAGAACACCGGAATCGCCAGCGCTGCCAGCAGGAACATCCGTGCGATCGGGCGCACGCTGGGGTTGGCGACCTTGGACGGCCGCGCCACCCAGTACAGCACGGCAAACCACACCAGCAGGCCGATCACCAGCAGGTATTGCCAGATGCGGCCCAACTCAAGGTATTCCCAACCCTGGTTGCCGATCCAGAACCACCAGTCGCCGAGCAGGTTGGACATGCCGGCCCATTCGCCGAGCAGGCTGCCTGCGATCACCGCGACGAACGCGACAAACAGCAGATGTGCCCAGGTCGCCAGACCGCGCGGTTCGTCGCTGCGCAGCGAACGGCCCAGAAACAGCGCGGCGGCGACGTATGAGGTGGCGATCCACATGATCGCGCTCTGCAGGTGCCAGGTGCGCATCAGGTTGCTCGGGAAGATGTTCTCGAGCTGGAAGCCGTAGAAACTGCCTGGGTCGGCGCGATAGTGCGCGGTCGCGCCGCCGACCAGGGTCTGGAACAGGAACACCAGCGCCACCACCACGAAGAACTTCACCAGTGCACGCTGCCCCGGGCTGGTCTGGCCGGGAGTGATGCTCGGGCGCAATCTGTGGCCACGCGAAATCCAGCCCATGTAATCGAACTTGCCGAACATCAGCAGCACCGCCGCGATGCCGGCAAGCAGTACCAGCAAGCTCAGCGCACTCCACAGGAAGGCGCCGGGGATCGGCAGGTTGCCGACCAGCGGGTCATACGGGAAATTGTTGGTATAGGAGTATTCGTAACCAGGGCGGTTGGCCACCGAGGCCCAGGCCGCCCAGTTGACGAACGCGGTGAACTGGCGCAATTCCGCCGGATCAGTGATCAGGTCGGGCTTGAGTCCGCCATTGGTTGCCGGATGCTTGAAGTAATCAGTCCAGTGCGCGATCTGCTGTTTCCACGCTTCAGCTTCCGCGGCCGTGAGCGTCAGCGTGTCCGAAGCGGCATCGTAGCGGTTGGTCTTCAGCGTCTCGGCGGTTTGCGCACGCACTGCCGCCTTCTGCCCGCCGTCGAGCTCGGCGACCGGCTTGCCGTACTGCCGGTGCGCCAGCGCCTCGGCCGTAGCCAGGCCGATTTCGTGGAGCGCTTCGGCAGAGTAATCGGGGCCGAGATAGGCACCGTGGCCCCAGATCGAGCCATTGTCCATCAACCCGTATTTCAGGAACACGCCCTGCCCGGCACTGATGTCGGCGCCGGTGAAGAGGGTCTGGCCCTGAGTGTCGACAGTCTTGCCGGGAATCGGCGGCGCCTTGCGGTAGCCCAGCGCGGTGATCACGATCAGGATCGCCATGCCGAAGACCATCACGATCAGGATGCTGCGTATCCACCAGGGCGACAACGCGGTGTCGTCGTCAGTCAATGGTTGTGCGGCGTCGTTCATCCTTCGTTCTCCCCGGTGTGACGAATTGACATCGGCCCGCAACAGGCCTGGACACGCAATTGAGCTGGAGCCTACCGCACGCCGCACGTTTATCCAAACGAGTTGAGCGCGCGGGACGATCGGCTGAGATGGCTTTAAATCCCTCTCGGAAAGCTATCGCGCGCAGCACAGGAGCATCGCGCGCGGGCGGTGCGTTTGTTCTGAACCTCGACTCAACGCTTGAGCAACGGCAGCTTGTCCGGCACGCCGTCCCACTTGTCGGCATCTTCCAACGCATCAATTTTGCTGGTCAGCACCGGCCATTGCGACGCGAGCTCCGCGTTGATCGCCATGTAGATCTCCTGGCCGGCCGGCACATCCAGCTCGGGGAAGATCGCCCCGACCGGGCACTCCTCCACGCACAGAGTGCAGTCGATGCACTCGTCCGGATCGATCACCAGGAAATTCGGGCCGGCATGGAAACAATCCACCGGACACACTTCCACACAATCCGTGTACTTGCAGTTGATGCAGTTGTCGGTGACGACGTGGGTCATCGTCTCTCCTCAGATCGCGTGTCGTGCGTGCAGTGTCCGGCAGCGCCGGCGGGACGGCAATGACCCAGGTCAGAGCCGCTCTGGGCCCAGCACCGCAGAATGCACGCGCTTTCGCCATTCTTCAACCGGAGCACTCCACCATGCGCAAGCTGATTGCCGTTGTCCCGCTGTGTCTGATGAAAGGCACGCCGAGCCTCAACCAGTAAACTCGGAGAATCCGGCGAAGCGCATCCTGCCACGATGGTGGGGTGTACCTCTCCGCTCCCGCCATTGCCCCGCGTGATCGTAACCACATGCCCTACATGAATTCTGCTCAAACTTTCGACGAGTCCGCGATCGCCATCCTGGTAGACCATTTCTACGAGAAGGTACGCCGCGATCCGCAGATCGGCCCGATCTTCAACGCGGCTGTGCACGACTGGGATGCGCACAAGCGCCTGCTCACCTCGTTCTGGTCATCCGTGGCGCTGCGCGCGAGCAGCTATCGTGGCAACCCGCTGGCCGCCCACCGACCGCATCCGATCCACGTCGAACATTTTGATCGCTGGTTGGCACTGTGGAGCGAGACCTGCAGCGAGGAGCTGGACGAGGCTCACGCCGAACAAATGCTGGGCTTCGCCCAGCGCATCGGCCGCGGCTTGAAGATCGGGCTGGGCCTGCATCCGCGAGGAAGGCCGTTCGGCATACCTGTCGTGAGCAATGTCGACCAACGCTGAGCGCGCACGATTCAAATCCAGCTCGGCGCCGAATGGTGCTTGCTCGAACTCATCATCCTTGTCGGAGCGAGAAGATTTTCTCAACGGCGCACGCTGGTCATCCAGCGCGTACGGCGACCCACCAAAGCGGTAGACACTGGAACTCTTGCGTGCGCAGGAATGACGAACCGTTCGCCTTCAGCTCAACGCCTTCAGCGCGGCGTCGTAATTCGGCTCATGACCGATCTCGCTGACCAGCTCGGTATAGATCACCTTGTCGTGCTCGTTCAGCACCATCACGGCACGCGCTGCGAGTCCGGCCAGCGGGCCTTCGGCAATCGCCACGCCGTAATCGTTGAGGAACTGGCGACCGCGCATCAACGACAGGTTGACCACCTTGTCCAGGCCCTCGGCGCCGCAGAAACGCGCCTGCGCGAACGGCAGGTCGGCCGAGATGCACAACACCACGGCGTTGTCGAGCTTGCTGGCCGATTCGTTGAAATGGCGCACCGAGGCGGCGCAGGTCGGCGTATCGACGCTGGGGAAAATATTCAACACCTTGCGCTTGCCGGCAAAGGTCGAAAGCGTAGCGTCGGAAAGGTCGCCCGCAACCAGCGTGAACGCGGGCGCAGCGGATCCCACCGCGGGAATCTGGCCATTGACGCTGACCGACTGGCCATGGAGGGTAACTTTGGACATGCTGAAACTCCTGTGGAAATGCGAACTACAAGTAGAACATAGTCTTGGCCAGAAACACGATGCCGACCATCATTGCCAGCACGATGCGATGGGTGTGTTTGAAGCGACACACGTCCATCTTGCCGTGACGCATCGCCCACATTGCGTTCAAAAACACGCCCAGTACGCCGAACGCCAGCAGCACCTTGAGCAGCAGCCAGTTACCAAAGCGTGAACCGACGCAGCTGAAACCGTCGCAGCGGATGTCGAACAGCATGAAGCCGCTGAGGAACAGCAGGATCACCACCACCGGCATGTAGCTGCGCACGCGCGCCATCACCGCCTGCTCGATGCGTTGCACGGTGTCAATGTCGAAGCGCTTGTGCAGCGATTCGACCACGATCACCTCGAACGCCACCGCACCGACGAAGACGATGGCGCAGGCCAGATGCAACAAGATGATCCACGGATACCAGGCAGCCATGCGGAAGGCCATGAAACGATGCGGAGCTTTCAATATCTGCCGCATCCGGGTCAGCAGCCATGACCTGCATCAACCGACGACGCATCGCGTCAGGTGCGTCGGCCATGCCGACCGGCCTGCGACAATTTGCGCCGGCTTCATCCGCGCGACGTTGACCCGGGTCAGAGTCATTGAACTGACCACCCCCCAGCATGGTCCTGTCTCCGGCTCACGGGCGCACGATCACCGCACCGCGCCGATGAACCGGTCCGTTCCTCGCTGCCCGCACGGCGGCAAAAGTACCTCGAGGTTGCACCATGAAATCTGCCGTCCGCAACATCCAACCGCAGCACGATGGCGAGCGCCACTGGGTCAACCACGCGCTGGCCTGCCTGGCGCAAGAGGCTGCGCGTTCCGCCGACACCCACCTGCTCAAGCTGAATTTCCCGGGCTTCCAGGGCATCGACTTCTACTTCAAGGACGAGGCCTCCCACCCGAGCGGCAGCCTGAAACATCGCCTGGCGCGGTCGCTGTATTTGTACGCGCTGTGCAACGGCCGGCTGCATCACGGGCAAGCCGTGGTGGACGCATCCTCCGGCAGTACGGCAATCTCCGAAGCGTGGTTCGCGCGCCTGCTCGGGATGTCGTTCACCGCAGTGATGCCGGCGTGCACCGCACCGGGCAAGATCCACAGCGTGCAGGCCCTGGGTGGCACCTGCGACCTGGTCGACGACCCTGGCCAAGTGCATGCGCGCGCGGCCGAACACGCAGCACGCGGGGCCTGCCACCTTGACCAATTCGGTCTGGCTGAACGCGCCACCGACTGGCGCGGCAACAACAACATCGCCGAGTCGATCATCGGCCAGTTGGCGCTGGAGGCCGCGCCGGAGCCGGCGTGGATCGTCTGCGGGGCCGGTACCGGGGGCACCTCCGCCACGATCGGTCGCTACTTGCGCTACCGCCGGCTGCAGACAAAGTTGTGCGTGGCCGATCCGGCCGGCAGCGGCTACGTGCATGGCTGGCGGTCGCGCGACACCCATGCCGTGGCCAGCCAACCCACCCTGATCGAGGGCATCGGACGTCCGTGCGTCGAACCGGGCTTCATCTTCGACGTGGTCGATCATGTGATCGAGGTGCCGGACGCCGCCTCGATCGCCGCCGCCTGGCTGCTGGAAGATCTGTTCGGTCATCGCTACGGCGGCTCGTCCGGCACCAACCTGGTCGCCTGCCTGCAGCTCGCCGCATCGATGCGCGCACGCGGCGAACGTGGCAGCATCGTCAGCCTGCTGTGCGACCGCGGCGAGCGCTACGCCCAGACATTGTTCGATCGCGACTGGTTGATCCGACACCGGATCGACCTCGCGCCGTGGGACACGGCGCTGCGCACGAGCCTCGCCACTGGCAGTTCGCCCGGACTCGCATGATCACAGCGCGTGGTACACCACCCACCGTTTGTCAGCCGTTCCATCCAGCGCAAAGGTGAACAGCACCGACCGGACTGACCCATCGGCGCGCCAAACGGAGCAACGATCCACGAGCCGACTTCAGCAGCGCCTGGCACTGAACCATCACATACCTGGAGAGATCCATGTTCAAACACATCCTGCTTCCGATCGACGGTTCCGAGCTTTCGCTGCGCGCAGCCAAGGTGGGTATCGAACTGGCGCAGAACTGTGGCGCAAGCGTTCATGCGCTGCATGTGGTGCCGACCTTCCAGGCATTCATGTACATGTCCGAGGCGCTCGCTGCGGCCGAGCCGACTTATATCGAGGAGTCGATGGCGCTGGCCACCGGGTACCTGGCGCAGGTGAAGCAGCTGGCCGAACAGGCAGGGGTCAAGTACAGCGGCAACTATGACGTGGCCGAACGCCCCCACGAAATCATCCTGCAGACGGTCCGCGAGAAGGCTTGTGATCTGGTGGTGATGGCCTCGCATGGACGGCGCGGCCTGTCCCGCTGGTTGCTCGGCAGCGAAACGCAAAAAGTGCTGCTGGATGGCGATGTGCCGGTGCTGGTATGCCGCTGAAAGACACCTGCCAGTGAGTCGTCACTTGCGCTACCGTTGGGTGGCGGCGCAGCGAGGATTGCCGCAGGGCAACGCGTGTGGACCGGGAGCTGCTGCCCCGTGCCCGCACCGTCGACACCCGGACCGGGAAGCTGCATGAACGCGCCGAAACCGCCGCATGTCGCCAGCCTGTCCGGACTGGATCCGGCCGAGGCGACACGCCGGTTGGCCGAACATGGCCCGAATCTGCTGCCGGGCAGCACGCCCAAGACCCTGTGGGCCATTATCGGCGGCGTACTGATCGAACCGATGTTTCTGATGCTGCTGGTGGCCGGCGGCCTGTATCTGGCGCTCGGCGATCACGCCGAGGCGACGTTCCTGCTTTCGTTCGTGTTTGTCGTCATTGGCATCACGCTGGCGCAGGAGCGCAAGACGCAACGTGCGCTGGAATCGCTGCGCGAATTGTCCGCACCGCGCGCGCTGGTGATTCGCGGTGGGGAAGAAGTTCGCATACCCGGGCGTGATGTTGTGGTCGGCGATCTGCTGGTGCTGCACGAGGGCGACCGCATCGCCGCAGATGCCACCCTTCTGGAAGGCCATCTGGATGTCAACGAATCGCTATTGACTGGCGAAGCCGTGCCGGTGACCAAGTTGCCGGGTGACGCCAGTAGCCAGTTGTTCGCCAGCACCGTGGTGACCAAAGGCGTGGGTACGGCCGAAATCACTGCCATTGCCGGCGCCACCGCCGTCGGCCGCATCGGCCAGGCGCTGGCCTCCACGGTCGAGCCAGTGTCCAACCTGCAACAAGCCTCGCGCAAGCTGATCCGCAATCTGACGATCGGCGCATTGTTGCTGGCCACCGCATATGCGCTGCTGGGCTGGCTGTGGGACAAGCACAGTTGGCTGGAAAGTGTGCTCGCCGGCATCGCGCTGACCATGGCGATTCTGCCCGAAGAGATTCCGGTGATCCTCACCGTATTCCTGGCGCTGGGTGCGTGGCGGATCTCCCAGCACAAGGTGCTGACCCGGCGCGTACCGGCGGTCGAGGCGCTGGGCGCAATCTCCGTGCTGGCGGTAGACAAGACCGGCACCCTGACGCAAAATCGCATGCAGGTGGCCGAGCTGCGTCTGACCGACGGCAGTTCGCACGATGAACACGCAACCGACCTGCCCGAGCCGTTCCACGAGCTGGTCGAGTTTGCCATGCTGGCCACGCCCGCCGATCCGTTCGACCCGATGGAAAAGGCGATCCAGCGGTTCGGATTGCACTGGCTTACCGACACCGAGCATGTGCACGCGGAGTGGTCACCGGAGTTCGAGTACGGCTTGTCACCCGACATCCTGGCGATGACCCGCGTGTTCCGTGGTGACGTGCGCGCGCAACACCTGCTCGCGACCAAAGGCGCGCCAGAAGCGGTAATCGATTTGTGCCATCTGCCGCAAGCCGTTGGTACAGCGATCCTGCGTCAGGTCGAGGGAATGGCCGAGCGCGGCCTGCGCGTGCTCGGCGTGGCGCGTGGCGAATGGCAGGGCAGCGCGTGGCCGCAGAGCCAGCATGATTTCACGTTCCGTTTCCTGGGATTGGTGGGCTTCGTCGACCCGCCACGTGCGGAAGTGCCCGCCGCCATCGCCGAATGTCGCACCGCCGGCGTGCGCATCATCATGCTGACCGGTGACCACCCGGCGACCGCGCGGGCGATCGCCCGCCAGGTTGGCCTGAGTGAACGCGCCGAGGTGATCACCGGTGCGGAGATCGCGACCTTGGACGATGCTGCACTGGGCGAACGCCTGCGCCACGCCGACTTGTGCGCACGACTCAAGCCCGAACAAAAGCTGCGCCTGGTGCAATTGCTGCGCGAAGCTGGCGACGTAGTAGCGATGACCGGCGATGGCGTCAACGATGCGCCCGCACTGAAGGCCGCCGATGTCGGCATTGCCATGGGCGAGCGTGGCACTGACGTGGCGCGCGAGGCCGCGGCGCTGGTGTTGCTGGACGACAGCTTCACCAGCATCGTCACGGCTATTCGCCAGCCAAGGCGACCCGCTTCGTGTTTGCCGTGCACATGCCGATCATCGCGCTGGCACTGGTGCCGACCCTGCTGCACTGGCCGACCTTGCTGATGCCGGTGCACATCGTGTTGCTGGAGCTCCTGATCGACCCGGCCTGCTCCATCGTGTTCGAAGCAGAGCCGGAAGCCGATGACATCATGCAGCGGCCGCCCCGGGCCCGCACCGCGTCGCCATTTGCGCGTGCAAATCTGCAATACGCGGTGGTCCAAGGGCTTGGCGTGGCCGCGATCCTGCTACTGGGTTATGGCGTATTGCTTGAGCAAGGCATGGACGCTGCACCAAGCCGGACGGCCGTGTTCGTGGCATTGGTGATCGGTTTGTTCCTGCTGATCCTGGCCAACCGCGACGCGTCGCATTTCCTGCTGAACCGCATGGGCGCCAGAAACCCGTGGTTGCCACGCATGTTTGGCGGCGTAACGGTAGTGCTGGTGCTGGTGATTGGCGTGCCGTTTTTTCGCAGGGTGATGGCGCTGGCGCTGCCGGACAGTCCGGCGCTGCTCGGAGCGTTCGGCATGTTGCTGGCCGCGCTGGCGTGGCTGGAAGGCTGGCGGCGTGCAGCCCGCCGCATCGGTAGATGGAACGCACGGGCGCGCTGAGACAAACCGCCAATAACGCAGGAACCAACTCCACCGGTTTCGGGCCGCGCCAACCGGCGCCCCAGTCGGGAATCACGGTCCATGAATGTAACTTGACAACGTTTTGCGGTGAATTAAGATAGTAATTACTTACTTATTTACGGATACCTAATGGACTACCTCCGCAAGCGCCTGCCCGCCGACGAGCGCCGCGTGAACACGGTTGAATCGGTAATCGAGCTGGCCGCCGAACAAAACCCGAGCGAGATCACCACCGCCGCGATCGCCACGCGAATGCAACTGACCCAAGGCGCCCTGTTCCGGCACTTCCCCAACAAGGATGCGATCTGGCAGGCGGTGATGGAATGGGTGGCCGATCACCTGCTGGCGCGCATCGAGCGTGCCGCCAGTGGCGCAGCGTCCCCGCTGGCAGCGCTGCAAGCGATGTACCTGGCGCATATCGGCTTCGTTATCGAGCACCCTGGCGTGCCACGCATGATCTTTGGCGAACTGCAACGGGCCGATGACAGCGCCGCCAAGCGCATGGTACAGACCATGCTACGTCGCTACGGTGAGCGTCTGCGCGTGTTGATCGAGGACGGCAAGGTCAGTGGCGAACTGGACCCGCAGCTCAATGCCGCGAGCGCGGCCACGCTATTCATCGGCAGCATCCAGGGCCTGGTCATGCAGGCACTCCTGCTCGGCAACAGCAAACAGATGCGCAAGAACGCCCGTGCGTCGTTTGCCATCTACCGTCGCGGCATTGCGAGAGCCCGCTGATGAAACGCCTGCCGATCCGGCGCCGCACCCTCAACATGCTGGCCGTGTTGGTGCCGATCGCGCTGCTGTTTGTTTACGTGATCCTGCGTTCCGGTCCACTGGCACCGGTGGAAGTTACCACCGCCGAGGTGGTGGACCGTCCCGTATCGCCGGCGCTGTTCGGTATCGGCACGGTCGGGGCGCGCTATACCTACCGGGTCGGCCCGACTTTTGCCGGGCGCATCAGCAAGGTCGATGTCCAGGTCGGCGACCACGTGACGGCCGGACAGTTGCTGGGCGAAATGGATCCGGTCGATCTGGATGAGCGCATCCGCGCGCAGGCCGCCGCCACACGGCGCGCGCAAGCGCAGGTGCGCGAAGCCGAAGCCCGCCAACGCTACGCGCAGACCCAGGCGCAACGCTATGACAAGCTGCTGGCGGTCCGCTCGACCAGCGAGGAGGCGGTCGCCACCAAGCGACAGGAACAGCAGGTCGCAAACGCCGCACTGGCCGGCGCGCGCGAAGAGCTGGTGCGTGTTGCGGCCGATGGCGCTGCGCTGGTCGCCCAGCGCAGCAACCTCCGGCTGGTGGCGCCAGTCGACGGCCTGGTAACCGTGCGCGATGCCGACCCCGGCACCACCGTGGTGGCCGGCCAGGCGGTGGTGGAACTGGTGGATGCGCGCAGTATCTGGGTCAACGTGCGCTTCGACCAGCTCGGCGCGCAAGGTCTGGCGGCGCAGTTGCCGGCGCGGGTGGTGCTGCGTTCGCGCAGCCGGACGAGCCTGCCCGGTCACGTCTTGCGCGTGGAGCCGATCGCCGACGCGGTGACCGAGGAAACCCTGGCCAAGGTGACGTTCGACACCTTGCCACAGCCGCTGCCGCCGCTGGGCGAACTGGCCGAAGTGACCGTGGCGCTGTCCGCTCAACCGGCCGCGCCGGTGGTGCCCAATGCGGCCATCCGACACGTGAACAACTCGTTGGGCGTATGGCGGCTGGAGGATGGCGATCTGCGCTTTACCCCGGTGGAACTGGGCGCCGCCGACCTCGACGGCAACGTGCAAATTCGCCAGGGACTGAAGACCGGCGAGCGCGTGGTGGTCTACAGCGAAAAGGCGCTCACCGCGCACAGCCGCGTCCATGTGGTCAAACGCCTGGCTGGGGCGACGCCGTGATCAGTCTGGCCGGACGCGACATCCTGCATGCGTGGGGCAAGTTCGTGTTCACCGGTATCGGGTTGGGCCTGCTGATCGGCGTCACCCTGACCATGGCCGGCGTGTATCGCGGCATGGTCGATGACGGCAAGGCCTTGCTCGACAACAGTGGTGCAGACCTGTGGGTAGTGCAGAAGGACACCTTGGGCCCGTATGCGGAATCATCCAGCGTGCCCGACGACAGCTGGCGTGCAATCCGTGCGATGCCCGGCGTGGCCGAAGCCGCCAACGTGACCTACCTCACCATGCAGGTAGGCCCAGGCGACGGCGACGTGCGCGCGATGGTGGTCGGCATCGCCCCAGGTGCGGCCGGCACCGCCGGTTGGCCACCGTATCTGGTCGCCGGACGGCAGATCACCCAGAGTCACTACGAAGCGGTAGCCGACGTCGCCACCGGCTTCGCCGTCGGCGAGCGCATCCGCATCCGCCGCAATCAATACACCGTGGTCGGACTCACCCGCCGCATGGTCTCCTCCAGTGGCGATCCGATGGTGTTCGTGCCGCTGAAGGATGCTCAGGAAGCGCAGTTCCTCAAGGACAACGATGCGATCGTGCAGAGCCGTCGGCGCACCGCCGAAAACCCGGCCGTCAACCGCCCCGGCGTGCCCGGCCTGCTGAACGCGGTGATCGCCTCGCAAAGCGGCAATCCCTACGTCAATGCCGTGCTGGTGCGCGTCGCGCCCGGCCATGCACCGGAAGTTGTGGCCCAATCCATCCGTCGCTGGAAGCGCCTCACCGTGTACACGCGCCCGCAAATGGAAGGTATCCTGATCGGCAAGCTGATCGCCACCTCGGCCAAGCAGATCGGCATGTTCCTGGTGATCCTGGCGGTCGTCAGCGCCGCGATCGTCGCGTTCATCATCTACACGCTGACCATGGACAAGATCCGCGAGATCGCGGTGCTGAAACTCATCGGCACGAAGAACCGCACGATCGCCGCGATGATCATGCAACAGGCGCTGGTGCTCGGCGTGATCGGCTTCGTGGTCGGCAAGATCACCGCCAGCTACGCCGCACCCCTGTTTCCCAAATACGTCCTGCTGATTCCGCGCGATACCGCCATGGGTCTGCTTGGTGTGCTGACGATCTGCGTGCTGGCCAGCCTCGTGGCCATCCGGGCTGCGCTCAAGGTCGATCCGGCTGAAGCGGTGGGCGGCTGAGATGGCCGGGAAGGGCATCCATATTGAAGGCCTGAGCAAGCGCTATGGCAGCGGCAGCACCGCCGTCGATGCGCTGAAAAACGTGAACATGCACGTGGCGCCGGGCGAAGTGGTTGGCCTGATCGGGCCGTCCGGTTCGGGCAAGAGCACTTTACTCAAGTGCCTGGGCGCAGTGATCGACCCTACGGCAGGGCGCATGATTCTCGGCGACGAAGTGATCTACGACAACGGTTGGAAGATCACCGATCTTCGCGCCTTGCGCCGGGACAAGATCGGCTTCGTATTCCAGGCGCCCTACCTGATCCCCTTCCTCGACGTCACCGACAATGTCGCCCTGCTGCCGATGCTGGCCGGCGTGCCCAACGCCGAGGCGCGCCGGCGTGCACGCGAACTGCTCACCGCGCTGGACGTGCATCACCGCGCCGACGCGATGCCCACGCAACTGTCCGGCGGCGAACAGCAACGCGTGGCGATCGCGCGCGGTCTGGTCAACCGCCCGCCGGTGATCCTCGCCGACGAACCCACCGCGCCGCTGGACAGCGAACGCGCGCTGACCGTGATCCGCATTCTCAACGAAATGGCGCGCCAGTTCGAGACCGCCATCATCGTGGTCACCCACGACGAAAAGATCATCCCAACGTTCCAGCGCATTTATCACATCCGTGACGGCGTGACCCACGAGGAAGTCGGTGAGGGGCGGGCGTTTGCATGACGCCTGGTCACGCGCGGATACCTGGAACCTTTCTGTACGGATCAAGAGGAGACGACATGACAACAGATCAGCAACGAGGCGTCTGGAAGTGGACGATGGCGCTGATCGCCATCGGTTTCGGGCTGCTCACCATCAAGGAGGGGGGCACCGTGTTGTTCGGCAACGAGGCCGCGCGTGGCGCTGCCGGAAACTACGTACCGTTCGTGCTCTGGTTCAATTTCCTCGCCGGCTTCGCCTACGTGGTCGCCGGCGCGGGACTCTGGCGACTGCAACGCTGGGCGGTGGGATTGGCCATCGTCATCGCCACCGCAACGCTGATCGTGTTTGCAGCATTTGGCATCCACATCGCCAACGGTGGCGCCTGGGAGCAGCGCACGCTGATTGCCATGAGCCTGCGCAGCCTGGTCTGGATCACGATCGCAGCGATCGGCGCACGCGGCATCAGAAAACGGCGCGCAAGCCACCGACTGACCGAAAGCGGTGACATCACATGACAACCTCCGCTCGCCCTGCATCACGCCGCCTGCGCTCGCGCCGCATCGCTGCCGCCGCGTTCGCTGCACTGCTTGCCGGCTGCGCGGCAGGACCCGACTTCAGGCCACCCGCGGTACCCGGAGTAGACCGCTATACGGCGACGGCATTGCCGGCGCCAACGTTGGCCACTGCCACAGAGCTTGGCGGCGCGCAGCAGCTGGTGTCCGGCACCGACGTGAACGTGCAGTGGTGGCAGGCATTGGGCTCGCCCAGGCTGGAGGCACTCATGGTCCAGGCATTGGCGGCCAGTCCCACGCTTGCCGCGGCTCAGGCCACGTTGCGGCAGGCACAGGAGAACTACGCCGCCCAGGCCGGTGTGACGCGCTACCCGCAGGTCGACGCCAATCTCGGCGCGCAACGCCAGCGCTTCAATCCGGCCGCCCTCGGGCAAGCCGCCGACGCCCGTGAATTCGATCTGTACAACGCGAACGTCGGTGTGCACTACCAACTGGATCTGGCCGGTGGCAACCGGCGTACGTTGGAAGCACTCGCTGCGCGCACCGACTATCAACGCTATGAGTTGGCCGGCGCCCAACTGACCCTGGCGACAAACATCGCGAACGCCGCGATCCGGCAAGCGCAACTTTCGGCCCAGCTCGAAGCGAGCGGCAGCATCTTGCAGGCGCAGGAACAGCAGCTGGAATTGACCCGGGGTCGCGTGCGGCTGGGCCAGGCGGCGCCGGACGAGGCCGCGACGCTGCAGACCCAGGTGGAGCAGACCCGTGCCAACGTGCCGCTGCTGCGCCAGCAAGTGCAGCAGCACCAGCACCTGCTCGCCATGCTGGCCGGTCGTGCGCCCGGTGCCGGCGACCTGCCGAGCTTTCAGTTGAACGAGTTCACGCTGCCGGCCGAGCTGCCGCTGGTGCTGCCCTCCGAACTGGTGCGTCGCCGACCGGACATCCGGGCGTCCGAAGCCCTGTTGCATGCGGCCAATGCGGACTACGGCGTGGCGATCGCCACGCTGTACCCGCAACTCGATCTGAGCGCCAACCTCGGCTCGCAGGCGTTGAGCACGGGTGCACTGTTCGGCCCCGGCTCGGCGGTGTGGGCGCTGGTGGCACAACTGACCCAGCCGCTGTTCAATCCCGGCCTGCCCGCGCAAAAGCGCGCGGCACTGGCCTCCTTCGACGCCGCCGCGGCGCACTACCAGGGTGTGGTGCTGGAGTCGTTGCGCAATGTCGCCGATGTGTTGCGCGCGCTGGAGAACGATGCGCAGATACTGGCCGCGCGAACGGCGGCTGACCAGGCCGCACAGACGGCACTGACCGCCGTGGGTCATCGCTACACGCTGGGAGTGGCCAGCTACACCCAGCTGCTGACGGCGCAACAACAGGTGCAACAAACCCGCGTCGAAATCGTAGCCGCACAGGCGCAACGACTGATCGACAGCGTGGCTTTGTACCAGGCGATGGGCGGTGCGCATACCGGTGCGAACGAGAACGTGTCGCGGGAGTAGCCACCGGGACACGGAGCAGGCTTGAATCAGAAATCTGATTGGTTGGCACGACTCGAGCGCGGCCGATGGATGCGTCGCGTTGCGGCCAAGGGTTTGACACCCGCGCGGATGCTGGATCGGGCACGGTCGGTTTTGGTGAGGGTCGGAACTCGACAGCAGCGGCCACCACCATGATCACAAGTTTCCGGACTTTTTATCGCCGTGATTGACGTGCGTCAAAAAGTACCCGAATTCGGCATATATCATGACTTGGCAGGAGCTCACGAGGCATCGCCTTGAATCGCGGCCATCTTCATGCGCATCAATCACGCTCTCATGCCAGCCATCTGTTTGCCGCCGGTCAGCGCCGCGCTGGCGTCGGCCGTCCAAAATGGCAACGGGCATGCACAACGTGGCAGCCGCTGTGCACCGATCAGGCAGATGCCACGTGGCGCCCATTCGCCGGGGAATCGCGACACGATTTACGGTTCTCCGTTGATGACACTCGCCGCGGACAACAAGCAGCGGACCCAGCAGCCGGCCAAAAGGCAAAACAACTGATCGACGGGCGACAGAGCGGCGCTGCACTGGTTGCGGCCGGCTGCCAACGTCATCGAAATGTAAAGGACAGACACACCATGGTTTTCCCACGCCTGACCCTCCTTGTGCTGACCGCAGCAGTGACGCTCGCTGCAAGCCAGGCCGCTTTTGCGCAGACGCCGACCAGCCCACCCGGACGGCTGCTTGCTTCCAATTGTTTTCAGTGCCACGGCACCAACGGCAACGGCCCCGGATTCGACAAGTTGGCCGGCAAATCGGCGGACAAGATGTTCAAGAAGATGAAGAAATACCAGTCGGGTGGAAAAGACGAAGGCATCATGGCGCGCCATGCGATGGGCTATACCGACGCCCAACTACGCGAGCTCAGCCAATGGCTTTCACAACAGCAACGCTGAGGGGTTTGAATCATGGATAGACGCTCGTTTCTCCAAGCCGCGGCAGGTTGGGCCGCTGTTCTTGCCAGCGGCATGACGGCGGCCGCACCTCGCTCACCGAAAGCCCGCGTGCTGATCGTTGGCGGTGGGATGGCGGGGGCCACCTTGGCGAAGTACCTGCGCCTGTGGGGTGATGCGGTCGACGTCACGCTGATCGAACGCCAGGCAACCTACACCTCCAGCATCATGAGCAACCTGGTACTCACTGGGCAGCGAACGCTATCCGGGCTGGTCTATGGCTACGACGCGTTACAGAGTCGCTACGGCGTGCATGTGATCATTGACGACGTGGTCGAAGTCGATCCGGTCACCACCTCGGTCAAGCTGGCTTCGGGCAAGCAGCTCACCGCGGATCGCATCGTTCTGGCGCCCGGCATCGGCTTCGACCCCGTACCGGGCCTGGACGATGCTCGCCGGATGCCACACGCCTGGCAGGCAGGGCCGCAAACAACCTTGCTCGCGCAACAACTCGCGGCGTTGCAGACCGGCGGCGTGGTCGCCATCACGGTGCCGAAGATGCCCTATCGCTGCCCACCCGGCCCGTACGAACGCGCCTGCCTGATTGCGGACTGGCTGAAGGCGAACAAGCCACGCGCCAAGCTGATCCTGCTCGATGCCAATCCGGACATCGCCGTGGAGAAAGACAACTTCCAGCGGGCCTTCCGCGAACTCTATGGCGACATCATCGAATATCGCAGGGGTGTCGATATCGCCTCGGTCGATCCGAAGAAAATGACGCTGGCAACCAGCAGCGGCCTGGTTCACGCCGACGTGGTCAATCTGATTCCGCGCCAGCGGGCCGCGGCACTGGTTGCCAACGCAGGATTGGCGACCGACGGGCAAGCACGGTTTGCACCGGTCGACGTCCTCAGCTACGCCAGTTCCACCGCGCCGAAGCTGCACGTGATCGGTGATTCATGCGCAACCACGCAGCCACTGGCCGGCCAGATGGCCAACCAGCAGGCCAAGGTCTGTGCCGATGC
>CAJDVU010000034.1_pt2 | contig 40060 bp, 32 predicted proteins | sample 7391431 | NCBI WGS metagenome assembly CAJDVU01 (sample SAMEA7055700, study PRJEB34461) | soil metagenome | biome: terrestrial ecosystem; feature: Peninsula; material: soil | place: Antarctica | collected 2016
AGAGGGTGCGGATCCCGCTCCGATCCAATAAAAGCGCTTTTTGCCTTCGCTTCCTCTCCCTCCGGGAGAGGATTGAGGAGAGGGTGCGGGCCTCGCTCCGATCCAATAAAAGCACCTTCCGCCTTCGCCGTACCGTCCAGCACGCTTCGCAAAGCGGCGAAATCGCGCAGTTGCGGCGACCACAAGCCGACCCCTTCGACCCAGACCCGCATCGCCCTCATGCGCGAAATCCCGCTCGCGCGAAGGCGAGACATGCGTTGTTGCCGCCGAACCCGAACGAATTGCTCAGCGCGACATCGATGCGCTGCTGTTCGTTGTGCCAGGCGAACGATGCACCGCACTGCGGGTCAGGCGATTGGCCGCCGAGGTTGCCCGGTACCAGGCCGTGCTCGATCGCCAGCAACGCCACCGCGGCCTCGACGATGCCGGCCGCACCGAGCGTGTGGCCGGTGTAGCCCTTGGTGGAACTGGCGCGCGTGGTTGGCGGAAAGCTGCGGTTGATCAGGGCGGCCTCGACTTCGTCGTTCTTCTGGCTCGCCGTGCCGTGCAGGTTGATGTAATCGACCTGGGCGGCTTCCAGACCGGCACGGGCAAGGGCGTCGCGCAGGGCCAGTTCAGCACCGAGACCGTCCGGATGCGGCGTGGACATGTGGTGCGCATCGCTGGATTCGCCATAGCCCAGCAACTGCGGCGCATCCGGCGTCACGTCCGCGCGCTGCAGCAGGGCGAAGCCGGCGGCCTCACCGATCGAGATCCCGTCGCGGGCCGCATCGAACGGGCGGCATGGCGTGGTGGAGACCAGTTCCAACGCGTTGAAGCCGAACAATACGCTGTCGCACAGGGTGTCGACGCCGCCGACCACGGCTGCGTCGATCAGACCGAGTCGGAGCAGCCGCTCGGCGCTGGCGAACACCTTGGCGCTGGATGAGCAGGCGGTGGAAACCGTGAGGCAGGGGCCGGTCAGTTCGAGTGCGGCGGCCACAAAGGCACTCAATGAATGCGGTGTGTGGAGTGTCGGGCGCCGCATGTCCTCGGGCAAACGGCCAGCGCCGTCGAGCCGGCGATAGGCCTCCTCGGTGGCGCCGATGCTGGCAGTGGAGGTACCCAGCAGTACGGCGATGCGAGCGGCGCCATGACGCGAGCGCGCCGCGCGCACCTGCTCAATGAAATCATCCTGCTGCAGGCCCAGCCAGGCCAGGCGGTTGTTGCGGCAATCCCATTGCGCCATGCCAGCGGGCAGGGCGACAGCTTCCACCCCTTCTACCTGGCCCACCCAGCACGCCAACGGCGCGCTGCTGACGTCATTCGGGCGCAAGCCGCCGCGGCCGTGTGCCAGCGCATCGAACTGACTGGCCAGGCCCTGGCCAAGTGCTGAAGTCGCGGTGTAGGTGGTGACCGCAAGAGGTGTCATCTGCATGGGCATCAGGAAAGCGTAGCGACCGTTGCGGAGATTGCGCAGGAACCTGAACATCCTCACCAACGCCACGTGAATATGCCGCGAACCAGGTGATCGCCGGTTAAGCTGGACACTCCGGATGACTCTACTTGTGCCGTGCCCGCGAATCCGCCCGTTTTGTCTCGCCACCGACGCTACCTGCACGATCGCGACGTGCTGCATGCGGGGCTGGTGAGCTTGTTGGCGTTGCTGCTCAGCGGCGGCGTGGTGTGGCTGGCGTACCTGATCCACGTGTGGCGCGTCGCCGCGCACAGCCCGCTGGCGCCGCCGCGCCGGATGGTGACGCTGGTGTTCGGGCATCGGCTGGAATGCAGTCTGCCGGACCGCGATTACCGTCAGCGCCTGCAGCGGGCACTGGTCCTGACCCAGACCGCGCGGACCGACTGCCTGTTCTTGCTCGGCGGGTGCAACGATGGGCAGTGCAGCGAAGCGGCGGCCGGCCACACGTGGCTGCTGCAACACGGGTTGCCGGCTCGGGTGCGGCTGGAGCTGGAACAGGAGTCGTCCGATTCGCTGGAAAATCTGCGTCGCGCGCGCCGTCTGCTGCGGGAGCAACACGCCGACCAGGTCGGGTTGCCCCCGGTCGCGCTGGTCACCAGCCGCTATCATCTGGCGCGTTGCCTGATGCTGGCCCGGCGGCTGGGTTTTGACGTTGCGCCGGTTGCTGCCGAGGATGCGTTGCCACATCAGCCACGCTATCTGCTGCATTTGCTGGGCGAGGCGAGCTATCTGATGTGGATCGACGTGGGCATGCGCTGGGCCGACCTGATCGGACACCGGCGCATGTCGGCGCGGATCAGTTGAACGCAGTCGGGATGCAGCGCGCAGGCGCGGCGTGTCGCCCGGACGATCGGTGCGAGCTGACTTGCTAAGCTCGCCAAGTTGAAACGATGGAATGCATGATGAGCGAGCAAGCCGACCGTGCTGAAGCCTTCCTGCGCGCCTTGCAGGACCGGATCTGCGTCGCCATCGAGCAGGCCGATGGTGGTGCGCGTTTCGAGGAAGATGTCTGGCAACGGCCGGCCGGCGGTGGTGGCCGCACCCGCGTGCTGCGCGATGGCGCTGTGTTCGAGCAGGCCGGGGTGAATTTCTCGCGCGTGTCCGGCCACCCGTTGCCACCCAGTGCCACCGCGCATCGGCCGGAGCTGGCTGGCGGCAGCTTCATTGCCACCGGCGTGTCGCTGGTGCTGCATCCGAAGAACCCGCAGGTGCCGACCGCGCACGCCAACGTGCGCTACTTCGAGGCCAGCAAGGACGGGGTGGCGCCGGCGTGGTGGTTCGGCGGCGGCTTCGACCTCACGCCGTTCTATCCACATGACGAGGACGTGCGCCACTGGCATACCGTGGCGCGCGACCTGTGCCAGCCCTTTGGCGCCGACGTCTACCCGCGCTACAAGCACTGGTGCGACGACTATTTCTATCTGAAACACCGCGACGAGACGCGTGGGGTCGGCGGCTTGTTCTACGACGACATGAACGAGGGCGGTTTCGAGCGCTGCTTTGACTTCACCCAGGCGGTCGGCCAGGGCTTCCTGGACGCCTATCTGCCGATCGTCGCACGCCGCAAGGACGTGCCGTACGGCGAGCGCGAGCGCGAATTCCAGTTGTACCGCCGCGGTCGTTATGTGGAGTTCAACCTGGTCTACGACCGTGGCACGCTGTTCGGTCTGCAGTCCGGCGGCCGCACCGAATCGATCCTGATGAGCCTGCCGCCGCGCGTGCGCTTCGAGTACGCCTACACGCCTGAACCGGGCTCCGCCGAGGCAGCGCTGGCCGACTACCTCAAGCCGCGCGACTGGCTCTCGTAGGAGCCGTTTGCGGGCGATGCCGCTTGGCCGGGATTCGGGATTCGCATGAGCATCGCCCGCGAGCGAACTCGTGCCGGTTGAAGTGATGGTCTCACGGATTCGGCCCGCTGAACTTCACCACCGTGGCGCCCTTGACCGGGCCGATCTGTGCGCTGTCGCTGACCTTCAGTTCGACCTCGCGCTTGAACTCCAGCGTACCCAGCACCACGGCGTGCGGACCGATCACCACCACCGGCGTGCGCTGGTTGAAGTGAAACCAGCCGCCGGGCTTGTTGACCAGGATGCCACCTTCGACGCGCGAGTTCGCGCCCACCGTGATGTCGCCGGCGACCGTTTCGATGCCGCCTGCCACGTGAGCCGCGTCCAGCGTGATCGCACCGTTGACATTGCCAAGCTTGCCGTCGACTTCGGCGCCTTGGCCCAGGCGGATGCTGCCGTTGACGGCGCTGACTTCACCGCTGACCTTGCTGGAGCTACCTACGGTAATCGCGCCGTTGACGGTGCCCAGCGCGGCAGCCTGCACATGGTCACCCAGATCGATGGCGCCGTTGACCGTGCTGGCCTTCTGCAGGCTGGCGCCGTTCGCCACATGCACCGCGCCATTGACGGTGCTCACGTTACCGGCTGGTTGTCCGGCCTCAACCAGCACGGAACCGTTGATCTTGCTGACGTTGTCTTGATGCGCGCTGGCGCACAGCGGCAGGCCCAGCGCGAGCGCGGCAAGCATGAGTGTCGTTGGGAATCGATGCATGGTTATCTCCTTCAATGGTGAACCCGTGATGGGCAACCCATGGGATGCGCGTGCCGGCATACAGGTTTAGCGTGACCTGTGGCACGGTAGCTATTTGACGCTGGCACGGCGGCCGTTCACCATTCGCGGTCTGCCTCATTGCGATGAACTTCCATCATGCACAAGCTTGTACTGATCCGCCATGGCCAGTCCCAGTGGAACCTCGACAACCGCTTCAGCGGCTGGGCCGACGTGGACATCACCGCCCAGGGTATGGACGAGGCGCGCCAGGCCGGCCGGATGCTGCAGGCTGCGGGGTTCAGTTTCGACGTGGCGCATACCTCGGTGCTCAAGCGCGCCGTGCGCACGCTGTGGGGTGTGCAGGATGCGATGGATCTGATGTGGTTGCCGGTGCTCACCGACTGGCGCCTCAACGAGCGCCACTACGGCGCGCTGACCGGCCTCAACAAGGCCGAGACCGCGGCGAAGTACGGCGAGGATCAAGTCAGGATCTGGCGCCGCAGCTATGACGTTCGGCCGCCGCCGCTGGAGCGCAGCGCCAATCAGTCGGTGCACGACCCGCGCTATGCCGCGCTCGACCCCAACGACATCCCCGACACCGAATGCCTGAAGGACACGGTCGCTCGCGTGCTGCCGTACTGGCACGCGGTGCTGGCGCCGGCGATCAGGGCTGGCCAGCGGGTGCTGGTGGTGGCGCACGGCAATTCGCTGCGCGCGCTGGTGAAATACCTCGACGGCATTTCCGACGAAGACATCGTGGGGGTCAACGTACCCAATGGCGTGCCGCTGGTGTACGAATTCGACGACGCGCTGAAACCGCTGCGCCACGAGTACCTGGGCGACGCCGCCGCGATTGCCGCCAAGATGGCCGCGGTCGCCAATCAGGGCAAGGCGAAATAGACCCGCGGCAATCATGTCCATTAGCAAGCTCAAGAACCATGCCCACTTCCCTGATCATCGTCGACGATTTCCTCGAGAACGCGCACGAATTGCGCCACGCCGCACTGCGGCTGACCTATCCGCCGCAGGAAGGCGCGTTTCCCGGGCGCAACTCGTTGGAACGCCTCGAGATCGGCGGACTCGCGCAGAAGGTGTCCGACCTCGTGCGCGAACCGTTGAAGGCGATCTCGCCGCCACAATCGCATGCGAAGTGTCGGATTTCGCTGGCGCAAGACAAGGGTCGCGCCAAGGTGCACATCGATCGTGGCGCGCACTGGTCCGGCATCCTCTATCTCAGCCGGCCCGAGGATTGTCGTGGTGGCACCGAGTTTCTCCGGCACCGTCGGACCGGTACCGACCGCGCGCCGATCAATGCGGTCGAGCTTGCGGCGACAGGTTATGCGTCCTACCCGGAAGTGCACCGCGAGATCATCGAGAAGGACAGCAACGACGATTCGAAGTGGGAGCTCATCATGCAGGCCCCGATGCGTTTCAATCGCCTCATCCTGCTGCGGCCGTGGCTGTGGCACACCGCCGGGCCGGCGTTCGGCGACAGCATGGAAAATGGCCGACTCGTTTACCTGATGTTCTTTGAGTCCGCCAGGTCGTAACGGGCGTCTCATCACGGCGGACAAGTGACAAAAGTCAGTCGTAAGCGCCCGCTTGCGCAGCTAAGCTCGTTGCGAGTCCGCATCCTGGAGTCACATGCCCGCCCATTTGACCAGTTACCTGATCATGCTGCCGCTGCTGGCCTTGATCGTGTGGCGGCGGGTCCATCGCACCTTTGGTCGGCAGCCCATCAGGCGCAAGCGGATGATCGCGCGCGTCGTGATCTTCGCCGTCATAGGCGGCTTGCTCGCGCTCAGCGGCTTCCATCATTTCGCGTTGGCCGAGGGGCTGTTCGGCGGCGTACTGGTCGGCGCGGCGATTGGCGTGGTCGGCCTGCGACTGACGCGCTTCGAGGCCGATCCGGTCAAGGGCGACTGCTACGTGCCAAACCCGTGGATCGGCGCGCTGCTCACCGTGTTGCTGCTCGGAAGGCTGGCGTGGCGGTTGATGGTGATATGGCCGCAGCTGCAGCATGCGCAGGCGGCAGCCCGCGGGCCAGGCATGCAGATGCAGTCGATGGGCTACGCGTCCAGTCCGCTGACGATGCTGGTGATCGGCTTGCTGGTCGGTTACTACATCGTCTACTACAGCGGCGTGCTGGTTCATCACCGGCGCTTTCTGCAGACGCACGCTGGCGGCACGGTTTCTCCCATCCCGTGACGCTTGCCACGTCGATCAGGCCAAGGAGTCGACATGAATCAGGACGTGCAAACCGCGACCCGTTCGCTTGACCAACAGCGCGAAGAATTTTCGCGGCGGCGATTTCTGGCGATGCCCTTGGCGGGTGCCATCGCGTGGTTGACTGCCGGTGTCGCCGGCGCCTTTCTGGCCCCACTCTATGCGGTGTGGATACTGTTCATTGCCACCGGCTGCATTGCCTGGCTCGGCATGCTGCTGTCCCGTTTCACCGGCGAGAATTTTCTCGACAAGTCGCGTCCGAAGAACGCATTCGACTCGCTGTTCATGCTGACCGTGCTGATGTCGCTGCTGGTCTACGCGATCGCGATTCCGTTCTTTCTGCGCGACTACACCTCGCTGCCGCTGAGCGTGGGCATCCTGGCAGGGCTGATGTGGTTGCCGGTGTCGTGGATCATCCGGCACTGGATCGGCATTGCCCATGCCGTGGGGCGCACCGTCATGGTGCTGGCGGCGTGGTATCTGTTTCCCGCGCAGCGTTTCGTGGTGATCCCCGCGGTGATCGTCACGATCTACGTGTTCACCATGCTGGTGCTGGAAACGCGCTGGCGCGCGTTGCAGCGCGGCTGATCCTTGGCTTGCCGCGTCGGGTATCCAGGCGGGATCGAAACGATCACTCCGGCAGATGAGCCAACGCCAGGTATTCCTCGCTCTGCATCTCGATCAGGCGCGATTCGGTGCGACCAAATTCAGCGCGCAGACGCTGACCGTCGTAGAGCTCGGTGATCGGAGCGGCAGCGCTGAGCACCAGCTTGACGTGGCGGTCGTAGAACTCGTCCACCAATTGCACGAAGCGCGTGGCGGCATCCTCGCTGTAGATGGTGAACTGCGGCACGTTGGCGATGATGATCGCGGGTCCGGCCTGGGCCAGCGCGATGTAGTCGGCGACTGCGCGCGGGCCTTCGCACAACGCGGCGAATTCGAACCACAGGATATTCCCGGCGCGCTTGTGGAACGGAATGTCGCGGCCGTGGACGTGCAGCGCGCCGTCGCGCTCGGTCGCGCCAATGGCCTGGCTGGCGAAGATCCGCTCGAGTGCGCGGTGCGCTTCGACGCCGGGGGGCGTGAGGTAGACCGGCGCCTGGCTCAGCGCGCGCAGGCGCCAGTCATGCGAGGAGGTTACCTCGACCACGTGGCAGCGCTGTTCGATCAGCGCGATGGCGGGCAGGAAACGGACGCGCTGCAGGCCATCGCGATACAGGTCCGTCGGCGCGGTATTGGAGGTGGTGACCAGGCTCACGTCGCGATCGAACAACGCTTCGAGCAGGTTGGCCAGGATCATCGCATCGCCGATATCGTTGACCAGAAACTCGTCCAGGCACAGCACCCGGCAATGCGCCGCGATGCCGGCGGCAACTTCCACCAGCGGGCTCTGCCGTTCGCCCAGCTCGCGCAGCCTGGCGTGGACCTCGGCCATCAGGCGATGGAAGTGTCGCCGCAGGATCACGCCGTGCGGCAGGCTGGCGGCGAACAGGTCCATCAGGAATGTCTTGCCGCGACCGACCGGACCCCACAGGTACAACCCGGGCACTGCCGCGGGCGCGTCGTTGCCCAGCAACGACTTCAGACGGCCAAACAGGCCGTCGTCGGTGGCGAGTGGCGTGCACAAGGCGGCGTGCATGCGGTCGAACTCGGGCAGCAGCGCCAGCTGGGTCGGGTCGGACTCCCAGCGGTGCGCGGCAACGCCCTCCTGATATCGCGCGCTGGGCGCGAGGCATCCGGTCTCATTCATGGAACGGGTCAGGCCTGGCGTGGCGGTGGCAACCAGCCGCGTACGGCGTGCTTGATGGCGCCGCGCAGGTCCATCAGCCGACGATGGAAGAAGTGGCTGGTGTCGGGCATGCGCACCAGTTCGGGCGGGTGTTCCATGGAGTCGACCCAGTCGAACACCGCCTGCGGTTCGATCACCTCGTCGGCTTCACCCTGGACGATCAGCCAGGGGCACGTCGGCAGCGCGATGGTGCCGAAATCCCAATGCCCTGCCGGTGGTGCAATGCTGATCAGCGCATCGGCATGCAGCGGCACGGCCTGGGCGATGCTGACGTAGCTGCCGAACGAGAAGCCCGCCAGCCACAGCGCGTCTTGCGGGCGCGTGCGGCGGACCCACGCGACTATGGCAGCGAGGTCCTTGCGTTCGCCGCGGCCCTTGTCGTAGCTGCCCTCGGAATTCCCGGCCGCGCGGAAGTTGAAACGCACGGTGTCCAGCCCGGATTCGCGTAGTGCGCGCTCGGCCATCGTCACCACCTTGTTGTGCATGGTGCCGCCTTCGCTGGTCAGCGGGTGGCAGATCACCGCCACGCCGGCGCGCGCATCGGCAGGTTCGGCAAGGTCGGTGGCCGCCTCCAGCTTGCCGACCGGCCCGGCCAGCATGAAACTGGCGGCCACTTCCGGAAAGCTGACGGGGTCGGCGGGAAATTCGGTGAGATTCATGCAAACGATCATAACCGCGCCGTCGATTCGCTGCCTGCGCGGATGAATTATCTGGCGCACGCCTTGTTGGCCGGTGACGACGACGCCCTGCGGCTGGGCGGCATGCTCGGCGATTTCGTGCACGGTCAGCCGGATCCGGCGAGCTACCCGGCACGCGTGATCAGCGGCATCCGTCTGCATCGTGCCATCGACGTGTATACCGACGCCCATCCCCAGGTGCTCTCAGCCAAGGCCTGCCTGCCGCCACCGTATCGGCGCTACGCGGGGATCCTGCTCGACATGTGGTTTGATCATTGCCTGGCGCGGAGTTTCCCGCATTGGAGCGACCAGCCCTTGCCGGAGTACTCGATGGCATTGCGCGCCTTGTTGCGGCGGCAGGATGCGTTGTTGACGCCGGCGTTGCGGCGCTTCCGCACCTATATGGAAGCGAACGACTTGCCGGCGGCCTACGCCGACGAGGCTGTCTTGGGGCGGGCGCTGGCGGGCATTGGCCAGCGCCTGAGCCGCGCCAACCCGCTGGACACGGCGCTGCCGGTGCTGCTCGCGGTTCGGTTGCCATGGACATCGCTTGCCCCGGGGCGGGAAAGCTGCGCGCAGGGCTGCTGGAGGCGGTTTGGCTCTGCTCTTGTCGTCCTGAATCGATCCGTTACCGAGGGCGGCGTGCAGCTTGGAATACGTGCGTGATCGGGTTGTTGGGAGGTGGCTCGTGGCCAGCTTGCCTCCCGCGCCAACCCTGTCTTCAGAGAGGAGGGGGCAAACGAAAATGCCGCCCACTGTGGGCGGCATCTGGCTTTTATTTCATGGGGAGCGGCGCTTACTTGGCTTGATCGACGATCCAGGTGACGGCGGCCTTGATTTGCTCGTCGGTGAGGGCCGGGTTGCCGCCCTTGGGGGGCATGAAGTTGCCGTCGGGGCCGTGGTAACCCTCGATCGCGTGCTTGACGAGGGTGTCGAGGCCTTCCTTGATGCGCGGGCCCCACATCGCCTTGTCGCCCAGTTTCGGCGCACCGGCAATGCCGGCGGTGTGGCAACTGGTGCACAGATGGTCGTAGATCTCCTTGCCGTTGGTGGTACCGCCGTAGGCGACTTGCGAGGCCGCGGCCTTGGCCGCGCTGTCGGCGGCGGCCTGCATGGCGGCGCGGCCGGTATCGCCGGCGTATACGGCGCCTGCCGGGGCAATCCGTGCGGCGATTTTTGCCGGCTGGTTCGGGTTGGTTTCCCGAGGCAGGCTGTTGTTGATCGTCAGGGCCGTCACTACGAGGATCACGGAGACGAGCATCAGGCCGCCGATCGTCACGGAAAACTGGCGCAGGAAGCTCTGGTCGGACTTGCTAAGTGAACCGCTCACGCACGTACTCCTGTCATGGGGCGGGCGCGCCGCCTGATTGCCTGTGCTGTCACGCCGGATTGGCGAAATCGCCGCACCAGCCTGGGCCGAACACGTCGATGATCCCCAAGCCGCTGCGGCTGGCGGCCTGATCGCGCCTGCGATGTGCAGGGAGCCGGGTCGCTATTATAAACGAAGCGCCCGGCAAGTTTCAGGCTTGTCGGGCTCTTCGTCTTCTTCTGTTTCCTCCGGTAGGTGCGAAGAACGTTCTGCCGCCAGTCCGGTCGAGGTTGCGCTGGGCTGCAAAACCCTGCCATCGGTCATGGGTCACCCCTGTCAACCGGCATTGTTCAAAGCGGTTGCCCTGCCCCTATGCTTCGACCACGCGGGCGCGTCTGCCCACGTGGTTCCGGCGGCCGTGGTCCGATACGCCCCGCTCGCAAGGTTCAATCCAGGAGTTCTACATGTCGCGTGTCTGGAAAATCGCGTTGATTGTACTGGTGCTGGTGGTGCTGGTCGTTGTTGCCATCCGTGTGCTGCACAAGCCGGCCGGTGACTCGTCGCAGGCTGGCGGGAACGGCAAGGATGGCGCCACGCCGGTGCCGGTTACCGTGGTGCCGGTGGTGAAGCAGAACGTGCCGGTCTACCTGAGCGCGATCGGTACCGTACAGGCGCTCAATACCGTGACGGTGATTCCCCAGGTCGGCGGCCTGCTGCTCAGCATCGATTTCAAGGAAGGGCAGCCGGTGAAGAAGGGCCAGGTGCTGGCCCAGATCGACCCGCGCACGTTCCAGGCCAGCTATGACCAGGCGGTCAGCAAGCGCAACCAGGATCAGTCGCTGCTGGCCACCGCCCGCAGCAACTACCAGCGCTCGCAGGACCCCAAGTACAGCCAATACGTGGCCAAGATCAACCTGGTCACCCAGAAGAACACCGTGGCCCAGTACGAGGCTGCGGTGGCGGCTGACGCGGCGGCGATCCGCGACGCGAAGGTGCAGCTCGACTACACCCAGATCCGCTCGCCGATCGACGGCCTGGCCGGCATCCGCGCGGTGGACCCGGGAAATGTGGTGAACACCTCCACGTCGATTGTCACCCTGACCCAGTTGCACCCGATCAACGTGATGTTCACCCTGCCCGAGCAGAATCTCGACCTGGTCCGTCGCGCCGCCCAGGCCGGGCTGCCGCTGCAGGTCACCGCGCTGGATCGCGTCGATGCCCATCCGATCGCCAGCGGTGGCGAGCTCAAGGTGATCGACAACCAGATCGACACCAGCACCGGCACGTTCCGCCTGAAGTCGGAGTTCAGCAACGAGCACAACGAGTTGTGGCCGGGCCAGTTCGTGAACGTGCAGTTGCTGGTGAACACGGTCGATGGTGGATTGGTGATTCCGTCGCAGGCGGTGCAGCGTGGGCCGGACGGTGACTATGTCTACCAGGTGCAGGGCGACAACACGGTCAAGATGCAGCCGATCGTGGTCGCCGGCGAAGTGGGCGATAGCCACGTAATGGTGGGCAGCGGCATCAAGGCCGGCGAGCAGGTGGTGACCGAGGGCCAGTTCCGGCTCAAGCCGGGCAGCAAGGTCAACCCGCTGAAGCCCGGCGAAGTGCCGGCCGCACCGACGGCGGCGGAAATGCAGAAGGCGAAGACGGACAGCAAAGGTGGCGGTCGTGGTCGCCATTGATGTCCGCGTGTCCCCGGCGCATGGCCGGGGACACGCGTTCGGCATGATCGCGGCTGCGGCCGCTCCACTTCGTCACGGATAGCCATGGGATTCTCCGCCCTCTTCATTCGCCGGCCGATCGCCACCTCGCTGCTGATGGTGGCGGTGCTGCTGCTCGGCATTCTCGGCTTCCGCGAGTTGCCCGTCTCGGCGTTGCCGGAGATCGAGGCGCCCAGCCTGGTGGTGACCACTCAGTACCCCGGTGCCAGCGCCACCACCATGGCGACCCTGATCACCACGCCGCTGGAGCGCAACCTGGGGCAGATCTCCGGTCTCAGCATGATGAGTTCGGACTCCTCGGCCGGCCTGTCCACCATCGTGCTGCAGTTTGCGATGAACCGCGACATCGACATCGCCGCGCAGGACGTGCAGGCGGCGATCAACCAGGCCAAGGGTACGCTGCCGGGCAACCTGCCGTATCCGCCGGTGTACAACCGGGTCAACCCGGCCGATGCGCCGATCCTCACGCTGTCGCTGCAGTCGGACAGCCGCCCGCTGCGTGACGTCAATGATCTGGCCGACTCGATCCTGGCGCAGAAACTGTCGCAGGTGCAGGGCGTGGGCCTGGTCTCGATCGCCGGCAATGTGCGCCCGGCGGTGCGTATCCAGGTGAACCCGGCGCAGCTGGCCAACCTCGGCCTGACCATGGAGGACGTGCGCTCGGCGCTGACCCAGGCCAACGTCAACGCGCCCAAGGGCACGCTGAATGGCAAGACGCAGAGTTATTCGATCGGCACCAACGATCAACTGTCCGATGCCGCGCAGTACAAGAGCACCATCATCAGCTACAAGAACAATTCGCCGGTGCGCCTGTCCGACGTCGCCAAGGTGGTCGATGGGGTCGAAAACGACCAGCTCGCCGCGTGGGCCAATGGCAAGCCGGCGGTGCTGCTCGATATCCGGCGCCAGCCCGGCGCCAACATCGTGGATACGGTGGAACAGATCCGCCGCATCCTGCCGGAGCTGCGCAGCGCGCTGCCCGCCGACGTGCACCTGGACGTGTTCGCCGACCGCACGGTGACCATCCGCGCCTCGGTGCACGATGTGGAGTTCACGCTGATCCTCACCGTGTTCCTGGTGATCGGTGTGATCTTCGTGTTCCTGCGCCGGATGTGGGCCACCATCATTCCGGCCACGGCGGTACCGTTGTCGCTGCTGGGCACGTTCGGGGTGATGTCGTTCACCGGCATGTCGCTGGACAACTTGTCGTTGATGGCGCTCACCGTGGCCACCGGTTTCGTGGTCGACGATGCGATCGTGATGATCGAGAACATCGTGCGCTACATCGAAAAGGGCATGAACGGGCCCGAGGCGGCCGAAGTTGGCGCGAAGGAAATCGGCTTCACCGTGGTATCGCTGACCGTGTCGCTGGTGGCGGTGTTCCTGCCGCTGATCCTGATGCCCGGTGTCACCGGCCGCCTGTTCCACGAGTTCGCCTGGGTGCTGACCATCGCGGTGACCATCTCGATGCTGGTCTCGCTGACGCTGACCCCGATGATGTGCGCCTACCTGCTCAAGCCCGATCAGCTTCCCGACGGCGACGATGCGCACGAACGCGCCGCTGCGGCCGGCAAACGCACGATATGGGCGCGCAGCGTGCATCTGTACGAGCGAACGCTGGACTGGGTGCTCGACCACCAGCGCCTGACCGTGCTGGTTGCCGGCGCCGCGCTGGTGCTCACCGTGCTGCTGTATATCGCCATCCCCAAGGGCCTGCTGCCCGAGCAGGACACCGGTCTGATCACTGGCGTGGTGCAGGCCGACGACAACATCGCATTCCCGGCGATGGAGCAGCGCACCAAGGCGGTGGCCGAAGCCTTGCGCAAGGACCCGGCGGTAGCCGGCGTGGCCGCGTTCATCGGCGCCGGCACGATCAATCCCACCTTGAACCAGGGCCAGCTCAGCATCGTGCTGAAGGATCGCGGCGACCGCGATGGCCTGGACCAACTGTTGCCGCGCCTGCAAAAGACCGTGGCGAATATTCCGGGCGTGGCGCTGTATCTGAAGCCGGTGCAGGACGTGACCCTGGACAGCACCGTGTCGGCCACCGAATACCAGTATTCGCTGTCCGAGGTGAACTCGGCCGAGCTGGCCAAATACGCCGACCAGATGACCCGCGCGATGCGCCAGCGCCCGGAACTGGCCGACGTGGGCAACAATCTGGCTGACCGCGGCAATGCGCTCAAGCTCACCATCGACCGCGAGAAGGCCAGCCGCATGGGCGTGCCGGTGCAAACCATCGACGACACCTTGTACGACGCCTTCGGCCAGCGCCAGATCTCCACCATCTTCACCCAGTTGAACCAGTACCGCGTGGTGCTGGAGGTGGCGCCGGAATTTCGCAACAGTACCGATCTGCTCAACAAGCTGACCGTGCGCGGCAACGGTTCCGGCGCGCTGACCGGCAGCAACGCGACCAGTTTCGGCCAGGTGAAGTCGAGCAATTCGGCTACCCCCAGCGGCATCGGCAGCACCGGCAACATCGGCATCGCGCTGGGCGGCGGTGGCACCATCCCGCTGTCCTCGCTGGCCAGCGCCGAGGTCACCAGCGCGCCGCTGGTGGTCAGCCACCAGCAGCAATTGCCGGCGGTGACGCTGTCGTTCAACGTGGCACCGGGCTATTCGCTGTCCGACGCGGTGGACGCCATCCAGCAGGTTGGACAGCAGCTGAATTTCCCGCCGCAGGTACGCGGCCAGTTCATCGGCAAGGCGGCCGAGTTCAACTCGTCCTTGGGTGACGAGGTGTTGCTGCTGCTGGCAGCGATCGTGGTGATCTACATCGTGCTGGGCGTCCTTTATGAGAGCTACATCCACCCGCTGACGATCATCTCCACCTTGCCTCCGGCGGGCGTGGGCGCGTTGCTGGCTTTGATGCTGTTCGGCATGAGTCTGTCGGTGGATGGCATCGTGGGCATCGTGCTGCTGATCGGCATTGTCAAGAAGAACGCGATCATGATGATCGACTTCGCGATCGTGGCACGTCGCGCCGGCATGAATGCGCACGATGCGATCCATCGCGCCTGCCTGCTGCGCTTCCGCCCGATCATGATGACCACGTTTGCGGCGATGTTCGGCGCCCTGCCGCTGGCGCTGGGCACCGGCATCGGCTCGGAGCTGCGCCGACCGCTCGGCGTGGCCATCGTCGGCGGCCTGTTGTTGTCACAGTTGCTGACGCTGTACACCACGCCGGTGATCTACCTGTACATGGAACGTTTCTCCGACTGGCTGGCAGCGCGGCGCGAGCAGCGCGCGCTGCGCCACGCCCGGACCGGCGGTAGCACGACGTGACCCCGTCACGATGCAACTACGCGGGCGCTTCTCCGCTGCGCGGGCGGCGTTTCTTGCCATGCCGATCAACCGCTTTGCAGTTCATGCGTTGAGGGTGGGATGATCTCCTCACGTTCTGGCCGGCTCCCTGCCGCCCGCATCACGGTTGTCCTTGCTGCATGAATGTGTCCGGCCCGTTCATCCGCCGCCCGATCGGCACCTCGCTGCTGGCCATCGGGTTATTCGTCGGCGGCATGATCTGCTACTTCCTGCTCGGCGTGGCGGCGCTGCCGAACATGCAGTTTCCGGCGATCTTCGTGCAGGCCAGCCAGGCCGGTGCCGACGCCAGCACGATGGCTTCGACCGTGGCCGCGCCGCTGGAGCGTCATCTGGGTCAGGTGGCCGGCATCGACATGATGCGCTCGTCCAGTTCCGAGGGTCGCACTTTCGTCTTCATGATGTTCCACAACGGCACCGACCTGGACGCGGCCGCACGCGACGTGCAGGCGGCGATCAACGCCGCGGCGCCAGACCTGCCCAGCGGCCTCAACGGTGCGCCCAGCTATCAGAAGGCGAATCCGAACGACGACCCGGTGATCGCGTTCGCGTTGACCTCGGATACTCAGTCGGCCGCGGATCTCTACAACGTCAGCGATTCCTTGCTGGCACAACGTCTGCGCCAGCTGCCCGGCGTGTCGTCGGTGGAGATCGCCGGTGCCTCGACCCCGGCGATCCGGGTCGACGTGAACCTGCGCGCGCTCAATGCGATGGGCCTGTCGCCGGACCAGCTGCGCAACGCGCTGAGCGCGGCCAATGTGACTTCCCCCGAGGGATTTCTCAGCAACGGCAAGACCCGCATGGCGGTCGAAGCCACCACCGCGCTGCACAGCGCCGATGATTTCGCCCGATTGGTGGTGGCCAGCCACAATGGCACGCCGGTGCGGTTGTCCGACGTGGCACATGTCTACGCCGGCACCGCCGATGCGTACCAGGCGGCCTGGTTCGACGGCAAGCCGGCGGTGTTGATGTACGTGTACAAGAAGTCCGACGCCAACGTCATCGCGACCGTCGACCTGGTCAAGGCCCAGTTGCCGACGTTGCGCACGTTCCTGCAGCCGGGTACCAAGCTGACCCCGTTCTTCGACGGCACCCCGACCATCCGCGCCTCGTTGCATGAGGTGCAGGCCACCTTGCTGATTTCGCTCGCGATGGTGATCCTCACCATGGCGCTGTTCCTGCGCCGGCTGGCGCCCACGTTGATCGCGGCGGTGGCGGTGCCGCTGTCGCTGGCCGGCGCGTTCGTGGTGATGTACATCCTCGATTACACCTTGAACAACCTGACCCTGCTGGCGCTGGTGATCGCGATCGGCTTCGTGGTGGATGACGCGATCGTGGTGATCGAGAACATCATCCGGCACATCGATGACGGCATGAGCCGGATGCAGGCCACGCTCGCCGGTGCGCGCGAGATCGGCTTCACCATTGTCTCGATCACCGCCTCGCTGACCGCGGTGTTCATCCCGCTGCTGTTTGCCGGTGGCATCACCGGCATGTTCATGCACGAGTTCGCGGTGACCCTGGTGGCAGCCATCGTGGTGTCGGCGGCGGTATCGCTGACGCTCACCCCGGCGCTGTGCGGGTGTTTCCTGAGCGGCTATCGCGTGCGCGCGGCGAGCGCCGAACCGCCGTCGCGCCGCCACGTGCTGGATCGCTTCCATGCCGGCATGCTCGGCGTCTACCGCAAGGCGCTCGATTTTTCGCTGCGCCACGCGCTGGCGTTCGCGTTGACGCCGCTGGTGCTGATCGGGGTCACGTTCTACCTGTTCACGGTGGTCAAGACCGGGTTGTTCCCGCAGCAGGACACCGGCCTGATCTGGGGTCGCGCCACCTCCAGCGCCACGGTGTCATTCGATGAAAGCAAGCAGCGACTGCAGCGGCTCACCACGATGCTGCAATCTGATCCCGACGTGGCCAGCGTGGGCGCCCGCCTGGGCAGCAGCCGCCAGGGCACCAGTGGCTCGTTCAATATCGACCTGAAGACGCGCGCCCAGGGTCGCCAGGACGACACTTTCGCCGTGCTGGCCCGGTTGAGCGCGAAGGCGGCCAAGTATCCCGACCTGAACTTGCGCCTGCGTCCGGTGCAGGATCTGCCCAGCGGCGGTGGCGGCGGCACCAGCCAGGGTGCGCAATATCAGATCTCCCTGCAGGGCAACGATCTTGCCTCGCTGCAACTGTGGTTGCCCCGACTGGTCACCCAATTGAAGAAGAACCCGATGTTGCGCGATGTGGGCAGCGATGTGGAAGACGGCGGCTTGCGCCAGAACATCGTGATCGACCGCGACACCGCCGCCCGGCTGGGCGTCAGCGTGGCGGCAATCGACGGCGCGCTGTACGACGCGTTCGGCCAGCGTCAGGTGTCGACCATCTACTCGGATATCAACCAGTACCAGGTGGTGGTCAACGCGTTGCCCGCGCAGACCGCCACGCCGGATGCGCTCAATCGCGTCTACGTGAGATCGAACACGGGCCAGATGGTGCCGATCACCGCGTTCACCCGGCAGGAGCCCAGCCTGGCGCCCTCGCAGATCACCCACCAGAATCAGTTCACCACGATGGATCTGAGCTTCAACCTCGCCCCGGGCATGAGCATGGGGCAGGCGCTGCAGATCGTCCAGTCGACAGCCGGCAGCATGCGCATGCCAGGGGACATCAAGTTGAACGTCGGCGGTGATTTCCGCCGCTTCCAGCAATCGCAGAGCGGCATGCTGTGGCTGGTGCTGGCGGCAGTGATCACCGTCTACATCGTGCTCGGCATGTTGTACGAAAACCTGATTCACCCGGTCACCATCCTCTCCACCCTGCCGGCGGCCGGTGTCGGTGCGCTGCTGGCGCTGTGGCTGACCAACACCGAGCTGTCGGTGGTGGCGCAGATCGCCCTGGTATTGCTCATAGGCATCGTCCAGAAGAACGCGATCATGATGATCGACTTCGCCCTGGTCGCCCAACGCGAACACGGCAAGAGTCCGCTCGAGGCCGTTCGCGAAGCCTCCTTGGTGCGCTTTCGTCCGATCATGATGACGACCATGGTGGCGATCCTCGCCGCGCTGCCGATCGCCATCGGCCTGGGCGAAGGCAGCGAACTGCGTCGTCCGCTCGGTATCGCCCTGATCGGCGGCCTGCTGATCTCGCAAAGCCTCACCCTGCTCAGTACCCCCGCGCTGTACGTGATCTTCTCCTGCCTCGCCGAGCGCCGCGCGGCGTGGGGTGCGCGCCGGCGGGCGCGGAAAGCGTTACGCCAGCGTCAGCGACTCCTTCAAACCTGAACGCGGATGTCCTGTGCAACCTGGCGCACACACGTCGCCCCGCGCTGGCGGACGATCCCGAGTGATATCGCTCCGTTTTGAATTTGATATCGCCAGTCAATGGCCCGCACCCTCATCAATCTGAATCCAGACGACAAGGCATGACTGGGTCGCGAAGCGCGCCATCGCAATCTGCCCATGACCGAGCTGGTCCGCCAGACTGTGCACGGCGACCGCATCTATCACTAGCGTCGTGGACTGATCGACCTGCGATCGGCGCTGACGCGCGCTGCCGGCATCTGGGCGCACGGCGACGGCTTGAACTACCAGCAGTGACTGCGTGCCGAGCGGGCGGGTCGCGGATGATCGAGCTGCTTGATCCAGGACTCGTCATCGACCGTTTCAACGACGTGCAAGAGACGAACGCGATCCTCGCCGAGCACGGCAGCGGGGGCGCGTTCGATCATCACGCGCACCGGAGTTCTCACCGGTTTCACGGTTCGTACTGAGCCGCTCGCACGCGAATTGCTGGATCTCTTTCCATCGCTGCCGATCAGCAGTGACGTTGCCGATCTCGCCGCTATCTTGCACCGGCGCGAACACGGGAAGCTGCCCGATGCGCTGCCAGCGGCTGTGACCCTCGCGCATGGCCAGATTCTGGTGACGTGCAACACGTGTGACTTCAAACCGGGCGGCAAGCCGGGTGTGTTGGTGCGGTATCGGCGCTAGTTGTCATGTGGTCGATCAATGAAGGCGCCGCGCGTCGCCGCAGGTCGTCGCCGCCAGCGTCGGAAAACGCCCGTTTTTGGGTGTGCCGCGAAACCCCGGATGCGCATGAATCGGACCGTGGTTTCGAGTGGCGAGTGGCGAGTGGCTCCGTGAGCGAGTGTCGGCAAGCGCCCGTCACATCGGCGCAAACAACTCCGTCAGGTCGGCTTGGTCGAAGCGCAGGCGCTGGGTGGCGCCGCCACCTTCAAGCACGGCGCGGGCGAGTTCGGATTTGCGCACTTGCAGCGCCTGGATCTTTTCCTCAACGGTGCCGGCGCAGATGAGGCGGTAGACGAACACCGATTTGTCCTGGCCGATGCGATGGGCGCGGTCGGTGGCCTGGGCTTCGACCGCGGGGTTCCACCACGGGTCGTAGTGGATCACGGTGTCGGCGGCGGTGAGGTTGAGGCCGACGCCGCCAGCCTTGAGGCTGATCAGGAACACGGGCACCTCGCCACTCTGGAAACGCTTGACCAGGGCGGTGCGCTCACGCGCGGGGGTTTGCCCGGTGAGCAGTTGGTAGGCAACCTTGCGCTGGAGCAGGGCGGTTTCGATCAGCGCCAGCATTTCGGTGAATTGCGAGAACAGCAGTACGCGGCGCCCTTCGCTGAGCAAGCCGTCGAGCAGTTCGAGCAGGGCGTCGAGTTTGGCCGATTGCTTGATCTTGCGCGCACTGGGCAGTTTGACCAGACGCGGGTCGCAACAGGCCTGGCGCAGTTTGAGCAGGGCATCAAGCACGATGATGCCCGCTTGCGACAGGCCACGTTCTTTCACCGCTTGCTGCACGCGTTCGTGCTGGGCCAGACGCAGGGTTTCGTACAGGCCGCGCTGGGCGTCTTGCAGTTCCAGCTTGTGCACGATCTCGGTCTTGGCCGGCAGGTCGGTGAGCACGTCCTGCTTGCGCCGGCGCAACAGCAGCGCACCGATACGCTGGTTGAGGCGGCGCTGGCGGTCGCCGTCGCCGTGTTTCTCGATCGGCGTGCGGTACAGCTTGGTGAATTGTCTTTCGCTGCCGAGCAGGCCCGGTTCCACCGCGTCGAACTGGGCCCACAATTCGCCGAGATGGTTTTCCAGCGGGGTACCAGTCATCGCCAGCCGGCGATCGGCGGGAATGACGCGCACGACCTGGGCGGCGTGGCTGTGCGGATTCTTGATCGCTTGCGCCTCGTCCAGCACCAGCAGGGCGAAGCGCGCCTTGCGCAGGCGATCCTCGTCGCGCGGCAGCAGCGGATAGGTGGTGATGACGAGATCGTGCGCGGGGATTTCTTCGTAGTGCTCCGCGCGGTGGGCACCGTGCAACACCAGCACCTTCAGCGTGGGCGTGAAGCGGGTGGCCTCATCGCGCCAGTTGCCGACCAGCGAGGTGGGCGCTACCACCAGGGCGGGATGGTCGAGCCGCCCACGCTGCTTCTCGGCCAGGATGTGCGCCAGCACCTGCACCGTCTTGCCCAGGCCCATGTCGTCGGCAAGGATCCCGCCGAGCCCGGCGTCGCCGAGAAAGTCCAGCCAGGCCAGGCCTTCGCATTGATACGGCCGCAGCGTGGCCTTGAAGCCGCGTGGTGGCTTGGCGCTGCGGGTGGCACTTTTCAGCAGGTCCAGTTGTGCGCGCAGCAGTTCCTCGCCGTGCCAGTGCAACTGGGCCGCGCTGGCCATCGCGGTCAGCGCCTCGGCGCGGGTGCGGTGCAGACGCAGTTCGCCGCTGCCCTGCAGCCATTCCAGCAGCGGCTCGATCAATGCGCGCAGCCGACTGAGCGGAATTTCCACGCTGCGGCTCTCGTCCAGCGGCACACGCCAGAGGGCATGCTTCTTTTCACGTTTCGGTGCCTCCAGCGGAAACGCCGGATCGGCCAGCACGCGGCGCAGCACCGGCAGCAGGTCGATGCGTTCGCCACCGACGTCAATGCCCAGGCTGACGTCGAACCAGTGCTGGCCCGTGGCCTGCACATCGGCGTGCCAGTCGTCGATCTCCACCAGTCGATCGTGCGGGAAATCGTCGCTGTATTCGATCTGGAAGCGCTCGGCGAGCAGCCGTTCGATCGTCGGCTGCCATGCATTCGCCGACAGCGGCGGCTTGCGGCCGTCTGGCTGCAACAGCAGGTCGTTCGGCTGCAGGAGTCGGGCCGGCAAGTGCAGGGCCCTCGCGTGCCAGCTGGCCAGGCCGAAGCCGAGCTGCTGCAGCCGTCGGGTGATGCGCTGCTCTTCGCTCAATTGCCGATGAATTTCCAGCACCCGGCCATCGTGCAGAACGCGCTGTACGGAGCGGCTGCTGTGAGGCGGCAGACGTTGGCCGGCGTAGTCGAAGGACAGGCTGGCGCAGCCGAGCGAGGAGAGCTCGCCACGGCGGCGGGTGGCCAGGGTCAGCACGCGCAATTGCATCACCGGGACGGGCTGGTTCTTGATCACTTCGATCGGGCCGCGCTCGCTCGGCAGCGGCAACGCCACGACGGTCGACTGCGACAGGCGCTCGCGTAACGCGACCGTCTGTTCGGGCGCTACCTGCGGCGCGAACAGAAGCGCCTCCACCAGCGCCGGGTTCGCTTCGACCAGCCCGAAGCGCCGTTGTTGCGGCAGCACGTACCACAGCGCCGCGCCACGCAGCAGATGCGCCGGTTCTGCGCCCGCCACCGACGCGCCGAGCTGCTGGTTGCCGTCGGGTAGATCCTGCCATTGCAGTAGCAGCGGCAGTGTCTCGCCCCGGATCAACGGCACGCTGCCGCGCTCGTGGTAGGCCGGGTAGTGCGCCAGCAACGCGGTCAATGCCTGCTCCTGGAACGGCGCGCGGATCGTGGTCCAGGTCAAGCCGGCCGCGGTCGTGTCCTGGTCTTGCAGCAGCAGCGCCAGGGCGGTGGCGGTGCCCGCAGGCCAACCGTCCGCCGGCGCCGGTAGGGGGCCGCGATGGTGGTCGAGCGACAGCCGTTGCGGATCCACCAGCGCGGCGGCCCGGGTCTTGCCGGGGCGCAACCACACCGGACAGACCAGCAGATCCGGCGGCGACCCGTACGAGCTGCCGCGCAGCAACAGGCCGAACTGGCGCTCGGCGGCGGCTGCGGCGCCCGGCCGGGTCGATGCGCTGGACTCCAGCGTGCGCAGCCAGCGCGTCCATTCGGCCAGTTCGTCGGGACGCCGGGCAGGTGTTTGCCGGATTGTCGCCGGGCCCGGTGCTTCCGACGACGCCGGCTGCGCCGCGGTGGGCTTGCCTGCGGGCCAGAACTCGCAAGGCGTGGCGGTGGCCATCATCAGCAAGGCGGCGGCATGTTTGCACCGCTGGCCGACCGGACAACTGCAATCGGTGTCGAGCTCGAGCGAGTCGTCGTCGACGGTTAGCTCGATCGAGCAGAGATAGGGCCGGCGTTCAGTGCCGCGCACCGCGCCGATCAGCAGGTCGCTCTCGTCGCGCGGGTCATGCCGCAGCTCCACCACGTGATTGCCGCGGTAGTACCCCCCGGCACGGGCCAGGGTGCCCGGGTCGAAGTGGCGCTGCCAGTCTTCCTGGTCCAGCAACTCCTGCAGATCGATGGTATCCATGGGGGTCTGGCGTGCCGCGGACTTGAATAAACGATGAATTATCGCACGCGTTAACCGCCGCCTGCGTATCACGGAAACCTGTTCGGGAGCGGAGATGCATGCGATGGGCGACGAGACCAGCAAGCCGGATTTCACCAGCGTGCAGAGCGCGGTGACATCCACCCCGTCGGATCCGACGGCCCGGGTGGACGTCAGCAAGGCGAAATCGCCAGTGAGTTCCACGGTCGATGAGTCCACCAACTACATCGTGGAAAACGGCGACAACCTGTCGAAGATCGCCAGGCGCTTTTACGGCGATGCGAACGCGTGGAAGTCGATTTTTGAAGTCAACCGCGACCAGCTCACGGATCCGGATCGGATCAAGCCCGGTCAGATCCTGAAGATTCCGCCAAAACCCTGAAGCAGGAGACGTCCCATGAACACGACACGCCAACACCCGGTGCTTGCCTGCGCGGTGGCCGCCGCACTGGCGCTGAGCGCCTGCGGCAAGAGCAACGAACCGGCGTCGCCGATCCCGTCCACGCCGTCGCCGAGCGCGACCGCCATGACGGCGCCGATGGCGCCGCCGCCGGTCCTGCCGACCACCTCCAGCGCCGCGATGCCCGCCAGCAGCGCCAGCGCGGCGGTGAGCTTCAGTTCACTGGAGATCGGATCGAGCGTCGATACGAATGACAAGGTCCGCGTCATCGGTACCAGTTTTGCGCCGAAGGACAAGATCTATGCCTCGGTCGAGACCGTGGGCAATGGCCACGCCACGTTGGCGGCGAAATGGACTTACAACGGAAGCCGGACCGTGCACGAAGGCAGCAAGGTGCTCGACACGATGGGCGCGCAGAGTACCGCCTTCATGATCAGCCAGCCGGACGGGTTCCCGGCTGGCGACTACCAGGTCGAGGTCTCGCTGGATGGAAAAACGGTCGCCAGCAAGGATTTCTCGGTGAAGAAGTAAGCGATCGAGGCGCGGAGTGTTGACGTCGAAAGGGACGCGCCTGGCGCGTCCCTTTCGCCTGTGTGGGGCGCCGGAAGGCTGGACCGGAATACCCGCCTCAAGCGTCGGCGCTTTCCCCTGCCGGGTGAAAACGCGACAATGACGGGATTTCACGATGCCTGGCGGGGACGGAGGGCAGCAAGTTGCTTCTTGATGCCCTCCGTCCCCTCTCACAGAGAGGTTCACGCAGACCATGTCCACCCCGTCCAAGATCATCTACACGCTCACCGACGAAGCGCCGTTCCTGGCCACGCAATCGTTGCTGCCGATCATCGCCGCGTTTACCGGCAGCGCCGGAGTCAAGGTGGAGACGCGCGACATCTCGCTGGCCGGCCGCATCATTGCGTTGTTCCCCGAGTGGTTGAAGGAAGATCAGCGCATCGCCAATGATCTTGCCGAGCTGGGCGAACTGGTGACCCGGCCCGAGGCGAACATCATCAAGCTGCCGAACATCAGCGCGTCGATGCCGCAGCTCAAGGCCGCGATCAAGGAGCTGCAGGGCCACGGCTATGCGCTGCCGGATTATCCGGACGACCCGAAAGACGCGGACCAGAAAGACATCAGGTCGCGCTACGACCAGGTCAAGGGCAGCGCGGTGAATCCGGTACTGCGCGAGGGCAATTCCGATCGTCGCGCGCCAGTGTCGGTGAAGAACTATGCGCGCAAGCATCCGCACAAGATGGGCGCGTGGGGCCACGATTCAAAGACCCACGTGGCGCAGATGGACGGCGGCGACTTCTACGGCAGCGAGAAATCCACCGTGATCGACAAGCCCGGCAACGTCAGCATCGAATGGCTCGGCAAGGATGGCAGTCGGATGGTGCTGAAGCCGAAAACAGCCGTGCTGGCGGGCGAAATCATCGACGCGGCGGTGATGAGCCGCAAGGCGCTGGCGGCGTTCATCGATGCGCAGATCGAGGACGCCAAGCAGCAAGGCGTGCTGTTCTCGCTGCATCTGAAGGCCACCATGATGAAAGTCTCCGACCCGATCATGTTCGGCGTCGCGGTGGGCGAGTTCTACCGGGACGTGCTGGCGAAGCACGCCGACGTGCTGAAGCAGATCGGCTTCAATCCGAACAACGGCATCGGCGATCTGTACTCGCGGCTCGGCGCCCTGCCGGAAGCGCAGCAAGCGCAGATCAAGGCTGATCTCAAGGCCGAGTACGCCCGGCGTCCGGGTGTGGCCATGGTCAATTCGGACAAGGGCATCACCAACCTGCAGGTACCCAGCGACGTGATCGTCGATGCCTCGATGCCGGCGATGATCCGTGACTCGGGCAAGATGTGGAATGCCGAAGGCAAGCTGCAGGACGTCAAGGCGGTGATCCCCGACCGCGCCTACGCCGGCATCTACCAGGCCACGATCGAGGACTGCAAGGCGCACGGCGCATTCGATCCGGCCACCATGGGCAGCGTGCCCAATGTGGGCCTGATGGCGCAGGCGGCCGAGGAATACGGCTCGCATGACAAGACCTTCCAGATCGCCGGCGACGGTGTGGTCAAGGTGATCGACGACGCGGGCACGGTGCTGCTCCAGCACAACGTCGAGGCTGGCGACATCTGGCGCATGTGCCAGGCCAAGGACGCGCCGATCCAGGACTGGGTGAAGCTGGCGGTGAGCCGTGCGCGCCATACGCCGGCGGTGTTCTGGCTCGATCCAAAGCGTGCGCATGATGCGCAGGTGATCAAGAAGGTCGAGCGTTACCTGAAGGATTACGACATCAGCGGGCTGGACATCCGCATCATGGATCCGACCGCCGCGACGCGCTTCTCGCTGGAGCGTATCCGCAAGGGGCTGGATACCATCTCGGTCACCGGCAACGTACTGCGCGACTATCTCACCGACCTGTTCCCGATCATGGAGCTGGGCACCAGCGCCAAGATGCTGTCGATCGTGCCGTTGATGGCGGGCGGCGGGTTGTTCGAGACCGGCGCTGGCGGCTCGGCGCCCAAGCATGTGCAGCAGTTCCTGCAAGAAAACCATCTGCGCTGGGATTCGCTGGGCGAGTTCCTGGCGCTGGCTGCGTCGCTGGAACATCTGGGCCAGCGCGACGACAGCGTCCGGATCGAAGTGCTGGCGAAGACGCTCGACCAGGCCAACAGCAAATTTCTCGATACCGACAAGTCGCCCTCGCGCAAGGTCGGCGAGCTGGACAATCGTGGCAGCCATTTCTATCTGGCCCTGTACTGGGCCCAGGCGTTGGCCGCGCAGGACGAGGACGCCGCGCTGAAGTCGAAGTTCGCACCGGTGGCCGCGGCGCTGACGCGCGAGGAGGCGAAGATCGTCGCGGAGCTCAACCAGGTGCAGGGCAAGCCGGTCGACATCGGCGGCTATTACCACCCGGACCTGGGCAAGGTCGGGCATGTCATGCGTCCGAGCGCGACGTTCAACGCGGCATTGGCCATGCTGTCGGCGTGATGCGCTGAGGATGACCGGTCCACGGCCACAGCCCGACCACAGCCCGGCACGGAGAGCATCAAGTTGCTACTTGATGCCCTCCGTCCCCGCGTCGCTTTTGAGGCGTCAGCGACGTCGGTTGGCCGCCACTCAGAAGTGTGTTGTCACGATGGCGCTTTGGAAAAGGGAATTGTCTGCGATGCGGCTGTGCCACTTGATCCTCCTGACCATGCTGGGCACGTGCTTCCAGGCCTTCGCACAATCGGCAGTGGCGCCACCGGTACCGGCCAACGTGGCCAATTTGCCGGCCGTGGTAGTCCGTGGCGTGCAACCGGGGCCGGGCCTGTGGAAGGTATCCCGGAAGCGCCCCGGTGCCAGCGACCACGTGCTGTGGATACTCGGCACGCTGTCGCCGTTGCCACGCGACATGCAGTGGCAGTCGCATGAGGTTGATCAGGTGATGGCTGCCTCGCAGCAGGTGCTGCTGGAGCCGTCGGTCCGGGTCAAGGCCGACGTCAACATGGTCGGCAAATTGTTCCTGCTGCCATCCGCCTACAGCGCCCGCAAGAACGCTGATGGCAAGACGCTGCAGCAGTTGTTGCCGCCGTCGGTGTATGCGCGCTGGCTGGTGCTCAAGCAGAAATATATCGGCAAGGATCGCGGCATCGAGCGCTGGCGGCCGCTGTTTGCCTCGCAGGAGTTGTATCGGAAGGCGCTCAAGGCGAATGGCCTGAGTCGCTCCGGTGGCGTCAAGACCAGTATCGACACCCTGGCCAAACGCGACGGCGTGCCCGAGGTATCGACCGACTACACCGTGCGAATCGAGCACCCCTACGCGGCCATCCAGGCGTTCAAGCAGGCGGCGCCGCACGCCATCACCTGTTTCATCCGCACTCTGGACAGCGTCGAGCACGACATGCCGGCGATGACGACACGCGCGAACGCATGGGCCACCGGTGACCTGCAGGCGCTGCGCGAACTGCCCGACAGCGATCGTCGCGACGCCTGCGTGGCGGCGCTGACCGGCGCCGGGTTTGCGCAGACGATGGGCCTGAACGATGTGCCTGCGAAACAGCGCGCCGTGTGGCTCACTGCCGCGCGCAAGGCGCTGGCGACGAACGCGCAGACTTTTGCACTGTTGCCGATGGACGAACTGCTCAAGCCGGGCGGCTATCTGGCCGCACTGCAGGCCGCGGGCTACCAGGTCGAGTCGCCGGAAGAGCAGGACGAACCCGAAGAGCACGAGCCCGGCGAGAACCCGGGGACGGAGGCCCTCAAGTAGTACCTTAATGACCTCCGTCACCTCACCTATTGCTGGCTTGATCCAGCGCGGCGATGTCCTCGCTGCTGAGGGTCAGCGCGGTTGCGCCCCAGGTTTCCCGTAGCTGTTCCACACTGGTCGCGCTGGCGATCGGTGCACTGATGCCGGGCCGCGCCATTACCCACGCCAGCGCGACCTGCGCCGGCGTCGCGGAGTGCGCGGCGGCGACGTCATCCAGCGCCGTCAGCACGCCGAGGCCGTGCGGGTTGAGATATTTTTTCACGCCGCCGCCGCGCGCGGAACTTTTGCCCAGGTCGGCCGCGCTGCGGTACTTGCCACTGAGGAAGCCGCTGGCCAGCCCGTAATAACTGATCACGCCGAGATGCTCGCGCCGCGCCAGTGGCTCCAGTTCCGCTTCGTAACCGCGACGACTGACCAGGTTGTACTCCGGCTGCAAGCATTCGTAGCGGGGCAGGCCGTACTTTTTGGATACGGCCAGCGCATCGGCGAAGCGTGCCGCGCCGAAGTTCGAGGCGCCGATCGCGCGCACCTTGCCGGCCTCCATCAGTCGGGCGAACTCGCCCAACGTATCGGCCATCGGCACGCTCGCATCGTCCTGGTGCGCAAAGTACAAGTCGATGCAGTCCACCTGCAGACGCTGCAGCGATCCGTCCACCGCCTGGCGGATGTTCATTGGAGACAAGCCGGGGTGTTCGGCCCACTTGGCCACCTTGGTGGCGACCAGCATCTGCTGGCGCTTGCCGCTGCGCTTGAGCCACTTGCCAATGATGGTCTCCGACTCGCCGCCCCGGTTGCCCGGTACCCAGGCCGAATAGCTGTCGGCGGTATCGATCAGGTTGCCACCGGCGTTGACGAACGCATCGAGCAATTCGAACGAACGCTTTTCGTCCACGTTCCAGCCAAATACATTGCCGCCCAGGACAAGCGGGGCGATCGAGAGCGACGAGTTGCCGAGCTGGCGCTGTTGCATGGGACACCTGTGCATTTGTGCGGGACTCGGTTCAAGGTGGTTGCGGCAAGTGACCGATTCAAGCGTGGGGTCGGAGGACGGAGCGCATCAAGTGGCTACATGATGCCCTCCGTCCCCTTACACTACACAGTGCACATGCAGCCACATCACCTCAAGGAGTCAACATCATGAAATCACGCGCCGCCGTCGCCTGGGCCGCAGGCAAGCCGCTCACCATCGAGGAGGTGGATGTCGCCGGACCGAAGGCCGGCGAAGTGCTGGTGCGCATTGTCGCCACCGGCGTCTGTCACACGGATGCGTTCACGCTGTCCGGCGATGATCCGGAAGGGCAATTCCCGGTGATCCTCGGTCACGAGGGCGGTGGCATCGTTGAGGAAGTGGGCGAGGGTGTGACCTCGCTGCAAGTCGGCGATCACGTCATTCCGCTGTACACGCCCGAGTGCGGCGAGTGCAAGTTCTGCCGCTCCGGCAAGACCAATCTGTGCCAGAAGATCCGCGTGACCCAGGGCCAGGGCCTGATGCCCGACGGTACTTCGCGCTTCTCATTGAACGGCAAGCCCTTGCTGCATTACATGGGCACCAGTACGTTCAGCGAATACACCGTATTGCCGGAAATCTCGCTGGCGAAGATCAACGAGGAGGCACCACTGGAGAAGGTCTGCCTGCTCGGTTGTGGCATTACCACCGGGATCGGCGCGGTGCTCAACACGGCGAAGGTGGAAGCGGGCGCTTCCGTGGCGGTATTCGGTCTGGGCGGCATCGGCTTGTCGGTGCTGCAGGGCGCGGTGATGGCCAAGGCGGGACGTATCATCGCGGTGGACACCAACCCGGCAAAATTCGAGATGGCGCGGTTGCTGGGTGCCACCGATTGCGTCAACCCAAGGGATTATCCGGATACACCGATCCAGCAGGTGATCGTCGAACTCACTGACGGCGGCGTCGACTATTCGTTCGAGTGCGTCGGCAACGTGAAGCTGATGCGTTCGGCGCTGGAGTGCTGTCACAAGGGCTGGGGCGAGTCGATCATCATCGGGGTCGCCGGCGCCGGGCAGGAGATCAGCACCCGGCCGTTCCAGCTGGTGACCGGCCGCGTCTGGCGCGGTTCGGCGTTCGGTGGCGTCAAGGGGCGCTCGCAACTGCCCGGGTATGTCGACCGTTACATGGCTGGCGACATAAAAATCGATGAAATGATCACCGAAGTATTGCCGCTGGAACGCATCAACGAGGCCTTCGATCTCATGCACGATGGAAAAGGGATCCGTTCCGTGATCCACTACTGACGGAGCGGGCACGGAGGACATCAAGTGGCTACTTGATGTCCTCCGTCCTCTCTAGAATGTCGTCTGGATGGCCGGCGCGCCACGGAGTGAATAATGAGTCAGGCAATCGAGGTTGGCAGCTTCCGGCGGCACCGTGCGCGAAGCTGGCGAACGGCACTGTGGCTGGTCGCCTTGCTGGCGGTACCTGCGGCGGCGATCGCGCAAGTGGCACCCGCGGCATCGGTCGGGCCGGATCAGCCGACCGACGAAATGATTCCGCCCACCAGCGCCAGCGATTTCACCGCCGCGCAACTGGACGAGGTGCTGGCCGGCAACTGGCGTTCGGCGGCCAACCGCGCGCGCGACGTTGACCGCCATTCCAAGGCCACGTTGCAGTTCTTCGGCGTGCGGCCGGATCAGACGCTGATCGAGATCACCCCCGGCGGCGGCTGGTACAGCGAGATCCTGGCGCCGCTGCTCAACGACAATGGGCACTACATCGCCGCCGTGACGGCGCCCAGGAGTGGCGATGAGGCGCGCCGCAACGACAGCGCGCTGCAGCGCAAGTTTGCGGCCGATCCCGCACATTACGGTCACGCGAAGACGGTCGAGTTCGACCCTCGCGCGCCGGTGTTCGGCGCACCCGGTTCGGCCGACATGGTGTTGACCTTCCGCAACGTGCACAACTGGGCCGTGGCCGATACCGCGCCGGCGATGTTCAAGGCGTTCTTCGCGGTGTTGCGACCCGGCGGCGTGCTTGGCGTGGTCGAGCATCGTGCCGCCGACGGCGCCACGCTGGCGACAGTGAAGGACAGCGGCTACCTGCCGACCGCGTACGTGGTGAAGCTGGCCACGGACGCGGGCTTCGTGCCCGATGGCAGCAGCGAGATCAATGCCAATCCGAAGGATACGCGGGACTACGCCAAAGGCGTCTGGACCCTGCCGCCCACGTTCGCGTTGGGTCAGAAGGATCGCGCGAAGTACCAGGCGATCGGCGAATCGGACCGGATGACCTTGCGCTTCGTCAAGCCGGCGCGACCGGGGACGGAGGACGTCAAGTAGCAACTTGACGCCCTCCGTCCCTTACCTACCTATAACGCCCTCCGTCCCCTACCTACCTTGCTGATCGCGTTGAACAAGCCGTGCGGCGTACTGTGCCAGTTCACCGATGCGCAGGGTCGCCCCACCCTGGCCGATTTCGTCCGGCAGAAAGACGTCTATGCGGCTGGACGGCTGGACCGCGACAGCGAGGGTTTGCTGCTGCTGACGGACGACGGCGCGCTCGCCCATCGGCTCACCGACCCGCGCCACAAGCAAGCCAAGACCTACCTCGCCCAGATCGAAGGCGGCATCGATGAGGCGGCGCTGGACGCGCTGCGTCATGGCGTGGTGCTGAACGACGGTCCGACCCTGCCGGCGGAAGCGCGCCTCGCCGCCGAGCCGACATGGCTGTGGCCGCGTGATCCGCCCGTACGTTTCCGCACGGCGACCCCGACCAGCTGGATCAGCCTCACCCTGCGCGAGGGACGCAACCGGCAGGTGCGGCGGATGACTGCTGCGGTGGGTTTCCCGACCCTGCGCCTGATTCGCGTGCAGATCGGCGAGCATGCGCTGGACGGCCTGCCTCCCGGCGAGACGCGCCGCTTGTCGTAGGAGCCCGCTGGCGGGCGATGCGTTTACGCGTGATTCGGGATTCGCAAAGGCAAAAGCATCGCCGCCGGTGCCAATGCCGTGGCCTTTGCTCATGCTCTTGCGAATCCCGAATCCTGAATCCCGAATCCCGGCATCGCCCGCCAGCGAGTCCCTACAGGAGTGGCGTGAGTCCGAAGAATGCCTCGGCAGTAGCGGTGCTGTTGGCCGCCGTCATTTGCGCGCTCTCGCCGCGGTCGCGCGCGACTTCCGCGCAGATGTGCTTGAGGTACATCGGCTCGTTGCGTCGGTGTGACGGTGGCGGCCGCACGCTGCGCGGCAACAGGTACGGTGAGTCCGTTTCGAGCATCAGCCGATGGGCGGGGATTTCGCGCACCAGTTCGCGCAGATGGGTGCCGCGGCGCTCGTCGCAAATCCAGCCAGTGATGCCGATGTGGCAATCCAGCGCCAGGTAATCCCGCAGCGCCGCGCCGCTATCGGTGAAGCAGTGCACCACCGCCGCCGGTAGCTTGGCGCGGTAGCGGCGCAGCAGCGCGAGGAAGTCGTGGTGCGCGTCACGCTGGTGCAGGAACACGGGTTGGTGCAGATCCACGGCGATTTGCAACTGTCGCTCGAACACCTGCAGTTGCACCTCGCGCGGCGAGTAGTTGCGGTTGTAGTCGAGCCCGGTCTCGCCGACCGCGCGTACCAGCGGGTCTCGTGCCAGCTCGCGCAGCAACGTATCGGTGGCATCGTCGTAGTCGACGGCGTGATGCGGGTGGACACCTGCGGTGGCAAACAGCTCGCCCGGGTAGGTGCGCGCCAGTGCTGAAGCGCGAAGGCTCCCTTCGCGCGAGGCGCCGGTGACGATCATCCGCCCTACGCCATGTGCCTGTGCGCGTTGCAGCACGGCATCGAGGTCGTGCTCGAAGGATTCGTGGGTGAGGTTGGCGCCGATGTCCAGCAGTTGCATGTCCGGCCTGTAGATAATAATGTTGTCGCTCGGCAGGAGCGGAGTGTGGGCGAGTCCTCGGAATTTTTCCAATGGACGTGTTTTTTGCATCCCCCGCCGCGTCGGGGATCCGCCAACGCAACCATCGGGCAAGACGCATCTTCGGCTCTGGCTGGTCGACTGGGCCTCGCTTCCGACACGGCCCTTGTGGCCGAGCGCCAGCACGAGACGGCGCGCGGCATTGTGGTATCCCGCGAGCGTCAGACCTGCCAAGGCATACCGGTCCACGGTCGCAGCGTGGTGGTGGAACGCGACGCACGAGAGGCCGTACTTTCCGTAACGGGGTCGGCCGAGCGCCACATTGCAGCGCAACTGGCATCCGGGAGAGCCCGGCTCTCGGCGCACGCCGATGACGGTGCCATGCGAATTTTGAAGGCAACGGAGTCAGTACGCCGCCGTCGCATCCTGTAGAGCATGATAAACAGCGTGCTCGCGCGCTACCGCCGGAGATAACCAAGCGTGAAATACTGGCTCCGGCGGTCGAAGCAACGCCAGCCGCCGGCAAGGAGGAGCGTTCGTCGTTATCGCCGTCGGCAACTCACGCGTCGCGATCACCGATCGCGCCGGCGGCAGCGCGGCCTGGCATGGCAGCTCTCGGCGTGCGCGGCGGTGGGAATGCGGCGCTGCCGTCGCCGTTGGCGCCGCGAGATGGTCTGATCGCTGCTCCCGCTTGGCCTCCCTCGGTGTACCGGGTCCGCAGCCGACCCAAGCTGAAGCAGCGCATTTCCCGGGTCAGGCTGGTTTTGCAGCCAGCTCGACCGGTCTCAGGACGGGCGCCTCGGCGGGCTGCCAGCGCTGGCGGGACAACAGTCCAGCCGGCCATGCTTTGTCTTCCGGTTTGCACGTTGACGCTTCCTTGGTGGACAACCGCACCGTCGCAGCATGTTGCGTGAAACGTGAACCGTGTACGCTCCTCACTCAGTCGCAAGTCGCCTGTCGTCGGCCGGATGTGCTACCAATGTCGTTTGCCACGTGGCGCCGGGTGCGCGACGGGGTACAGACATGACGTGGAGCGGGGTGGCAGATGTCCGCAGCGATCGAGCCGGCGATCGATGGTGCAGGCAGGAGCGTGGATGACCGTGAGGCGGAAGTCTGCGCGTGGCTGGTTGCGCGTGGCCGCCTGAAAGACACGGACCTGGGCCGTGCGCGGCGCCTGCACGAGGAATCGACCGAGGGCACCCTGACCACCTTGATGGCGCGGCTCGGGCTGGTTTCCGAGCGCGACCTGGCTGAAGGCTGGGCGGAATTGCTGCAGGTGCCACTGCTCTCCGCGCGCGATGCACCGGAGCTCCCGCCGGCCGACCTCGAGCTTTCGCTGCGCTTCCTCAAGCAACAGCACGTGGTACCCGTACGGGACGACAAAGACGGGCTGGCGCTGCTGGTGTCCGATCCGGCCGATCCGTATCCGCTGCAGGCGGTCAAGCTGGCTGCCGGTCGGCCGGTCGCCCTGCGCGTCGGCCTGCGGTCGGAAATCGACGGCTTGATCGAGCGCTATTACGGCAGCGGCCGCTCGGCGATGGGCACCATCGTGGAGAACCTCGACGGCAGCGCCGCCGAAGAAGACGACGTCGAGCACCTGCGTGATCTTGCCTCCGAGGCACCGGTGATCCGGCTGGTCAACCTGATTTTGCAACGCGCCGTCGAACAGCGTGCGTCAGACGTGCACATCGAACCATTCGAGACCCGGCTGAAGGTGCGCTACCGCATCGATGGCGTGCTGCACGAGGTGGAAGCGCCGCCGTCATCATCCACTGCTGCGGTGATCTCGCGGGTGAAGATCATGGCGCGCCTCAATATTGCCGAGCGCCGGCTGCCGCAGGATGGCCGCATCCAGCTGCGCGTGCAGGGCAAGGAGCTGGACCTGCGCGTGTCCACCGTGCCGACCAGCTTCGGCGAATCGGTGGTGATGCGCATCCTCGATCGCGAGTCGATCGTATTCGACTTCGCCTCGCTGGGCTTCACCGACAGCTTCCAGTCGCGCTTCGTGGACATGCTCAACCGCCCGCACGGCATCTTGCTGGTGACTGGTCCCACTGGCTCGGGCAAGACCACCACGCTGTATACCGCGCTGTCGCAGATCAACACGCCGGACGTGAAGATCATCACCGTCGAGGACCCGGTCGAATATCAGATCGATGGCATCAATCAGATCCAGGTGAAACCGCAGATCGGGCTGGATTTCGCCGGCGCCCTGCGCTCGATCGTGCGCCAGGATCCGGACGTGATCATGATTGGCGAAATGCGCGACCTGGAGACTTGCCGCATCGCGATCCAGTCCGCGCTGACCGGCCATCTGGTGCTATCCACGTTGCACACCAATTCCGCCGCCGGCAGCATTACCCGCCTGCTCGACATGGGCGTGGAGGATTACCTGCTCGGTTCCACCGTCAACGGCATCCTGGCGCAACGGCTGGTGCGCCGGCTGGATCCGGAAACGGCGGTTCAATACGAGGCGTTGCCCGAGGTGATCGAGCAATTCGGGCTGGAGAAATATACCGATGAGCGCCCGATCAAGCTGTGGAAACCGGGCAGCAGTACGGCCAACCCTACCGGCTATCACGGTCGCCGCGCGATCATGGAATTCCTCAGCATGAGCGATACCTTGCGCCGGCTGGTGATGCAGCACGCCAATGAGAGCGATATCGAGAAGCAGGCGCGCAGCGAAGGCATGCGCAGCATGTACGAAGACGGCATCGCCAAGGCCGTCGCCGGCATTACCACGCTGGAGGAGGTGCTGCGTGTTACGCAGGAAGGCTGAGAATCGGGAATGGGAAATGGGGAATCGTAGAGCCGGCCTCGCAGCCAGCCTCCGATACTCGGTGTTCTTCCGATTCCCCATTCCCCATTTCCGCATCCCGGCTCTTCAATGACCCAATTCCACTACAAAGCCGTCAGCGACGCGGGTGAGACGCTGCAGGGCCAGATGGAGGCGGCCAGTGTCGAGGAGGTCATCGGCCGGCTGCAGGAGCAGGGTCACACGCCGTTGGAAGCGCGACCGGCGGATGGTGCGGCGGGCGGCAACGGTTTGGCAGCGTTGTTCAAACGCGGCCCGTTCAGCGGTGATCAGCTGGCTCAGTTCACTCACCAACTGGCGACCTTGCTCGGTGCCGGCCAGCCATTGGATCGGGCGCTGACTATCCTGCTCGAACTGCCCGAGGGGGAGTCGGCAAGGAAATTGATCGAACGCGTGCGCGACCGCGTTCGCGGCGGCACCACGCTGTCCTCGGCGCTGGACGAGGAGCACGGCGTGTTTCCCAAGCTCTACGTCAGCTTGGTGCGTGCCGGCGAAGCGGGCGGCTCGCTGGAAGGCACCTTGCGCCGGCTGGCCGATTATCTCGAACGGGCGCAGGCGCTGCGCGGCAGTATCGTCAACGCGCTGATCTATCCGGCGTTCCTGATGGTCGGCGTGCTCGGTTCGCTGATTCTGTTGCTCGCCTACGTGGTGCCGCAATTCGTGCCGATCTTCCAGGACATGCAGGTGCCGATCCCGTGGATCACCGAGGTGGTGCTGGCGCTGGGCAATGTGCTGCAGGCGTGGTGGTGGCTGATCGCGGTGCTGGTGATCGGCGGCATCCTGGTCTGGCGTGGGCGCTTGCGTGATCCACAGGTCCGCCTGGCCTGGCACACGCGTCTGCTCAGGTTGCGCGTGGTCGGTCCCTTGCTGCTGAAAGTGGAGACCGCGCGCATTGCCCGCACCCTGGGCACCTTGCTCAAGAACGGCGTGCCGCTGCTGAGTGCGCTGACCATCGCGCGGCAGGTCACCGGCAATCTCGCGCTGGATGCGGCGCTGAGCGCGGCGCACGAACAGGTCAAGGGTGGCGCCGGACTGAGCCTGGCGCTGGGGCAGTCGAAACTGTTCCCGCGCCTGGCACTGCAGATGGTGCAAGTTGGCGAGGAAGCCGGCCAGCTCGACGGCATGTTGCTGAAGGTGGCCGACACCTTCGAGCTGGAGTCGCGCCGATCGATCGATCGTCTGCTGGCCGCACTGGTGCCCACGCTGACCATCGTGATGACCGTGCTGGTGGGCATCATCATGGCGGCGATCCTGCTGCCGTTGCTTACGTTGACCAGCAGTATTCAATGATTGTGGAGTGAAGGTGATGATTTGTTTTTCGAAGCGGGAACAGGGAATGCCACAAGGGGACTTCCTTGCGGTCGCAGGGAACAGGGAACGTGAAGGAGTCTCCCAAGACCTGTTTGTGCGCTCTGGACGGTGCGTCGACAGCGCGTTTGCTGTGGGTTGGCGACGGTTTGCACGTTCCCCGTTCCCCGTTCCCCGTTCCCGGCGCGCGCAGCGCGCCAACGGCTTCACCCTGCTGGAAATGCTGGCGGTGATCGCGCTGATCGGCATCGTCGCGGTGGCAGTGATCACCAAGGTCATCCCCAGCTTCGACAAGGGCAAGTACAAGACCGGCAAGATCCAGCTCAACACGCTGAGCCAGGACATCGACAACTACATGCTGGACAACGGCTCGCCGCCGCAGCAACTGCAGGATCTGGTGGCGAAGCCGGTCAACGCACCGAACTGGCAGGGTCCGTACGCCAAGGAGTCGCAACTCAAGGACCCGTACGGGCATGACTTCGGCTACCAGTATCCCGGCCAGCACGCCAAGTACGACCTGATCTTTTTCGGCGAAGACGGCAAGCCCGGTGGTGAGGGGCTCAACGCGGATGCAGGTAACTGGCAGTGAAGCAGGGAATCGGCCATGGAGCACCTCATTAGCGTTGAGGCGAAGCTCGCAAAAGCCCCTCTCCCCGCGGGAGCGAGGCTGGGGACAGGGTGCGGGCGAAGCAAGCCGTGGCAACGCTCCGGGATGAGGTTCCACGCTTTGCCCGTACCCTCATCCGGCGCTACGCGCCACCTTCTCCCGATGGGAGAAAGCCCAGCGCGGCCATGCGCCGACGCTAGTCAGGATGGAGAAGGGGGCATCGGAAGAGCGCGGGAAATACGGCCACCGCCGCGACGCCAGCTCTGTGATTCCGCATTCCCCCTTGCCGGTTCCTGGCGCGCGCAGCGCGCCCACGGCTTCACCCTGCTCGAAATGCTGGTCGTCATCGCGTTGATCGGGCTGGCGGCAGTAGCCGTATCGGTATCGGTCACGCATGGCTTGGCCAGTGCGCGGGTGCGCGCGGCCAGCAGCGAGCTGGCTGGTGCGCTGCGCGCGACCCGCGCGCAGGCGATTGTGCACAGCGAGGAGAGGGTTTTTGACGTCGATACCCGCAGCAACAGCTACGCCGGTGTAAAGCAGCGGAACGTCGCCTTGCCCAAGGGTCTCAAGGTAAGCATCACCAGTGCGAAGGAGGACCGTCCCAACGACCACACTGGGCGCATCCGCTTCTTTCCCGACGGTAGCTCCACCGGTGGCCGCATTACGCTCACGGCCGGCCAGCGTGAGTGGCACGTCAACGTGTCCTGGCTGACCGGTGAGGTGCAGGTGGTGGATACGGTGGCGTCGAAATGAAGGCGCTAAGAGCGGCGGACGGGGAACGGCGGACGGGGAACATGCGGCCTCTGGCCAACCCTCAGCAAACGCTCTGTGGATGCCCTATTCGGAGGCCACAGACTGGTCTTGGGAGAAGTCTGCGCGCTCCCCGTTCCCCGCGACCGCAAGGAAGTCCCCTTGTGGGATTCCCTGCTCCCCGCTCCCAAAACGGCTTCACCCTCCTCGAAGTGATCGCCGCGATCATGCTGCTGGCGATTGCGTTCACCGCGTTGATGCGCGTGGCGGGGGGCTCGATCCGCCTCAGCCAGAACGCGAGTGACCACACCGAGGCGGCGCTGTGGGCGCGCAGCCTGCTTGATACGGCGTTCACTACCGAGCCGATCCGGCCGGGTACCACTTCCGGCCAGTTCGATCCGCGTTTTCGCTGGCAACTCGACGTATCGCCGTGGCAGCCGCCGTCCGCTCCGCCCAATACGCCCTTGCAGCTGTACCAGCTGGATCTGGACGTCACCTGGGGGCCGCCGGTGCATCCGCACTCGGCGCATTTCCGTACCTTGCGGTTGGCCTCGGCGGCACCTGCGGCCGACAACGGGCAGAGCTTGCCATGAAGAATGCCGCTGGATTCACCCTGCTGGAGATCCTGGCCGCCTTGGTGCTGCTGGCGCTGCTGCTGGTGGGCGTGTATTCGGGCATTGCCACCGCCAGCCGCAGCGTTCGCTCCGGGACGGCCGCGATCGAGCGGGTCGACCAGATGCGTTCGGCGCAGCAGTTCCTGCGCCGCGAACTGGTGCAAAGCGTGACCGAGCCGATCGGCCATACCGATCGCGGCGAACCGGTTTATTTCCAGGGCAGCGCGCATGAAATGCGCTATGTCGCACCGTTGCCGGGCTACCTGGGCAGGCTCGGGCCGCAACTGCAGCAGTTGCAACTGGTCGATGACGGGCATGGCGGCCAGCGTCTGGAACTGCGTCTGGCGCTGTTGCCGCCGGATGGTCAGCCCGCCCGACCGCTGGGCGAGCCGCAGGTGCTGTTCGATCACATCAGGCAGGGTAGTTTCAGCTACCGCGGCGTCGACCCGCAGGGTCGGGCTGTAGCATGGTCGCTGCAGTGGGCTGATGGCCGGGTGCTGCCGTTGCTGGTGCGTATCGAATTGCAGCCGCAAGGTCGCGGCAGTTGGCCGCGGCTTGACGTGCCGTTGCGGGTCAACCCGGCGCAGGCCGCCGGCTTGTTGCGCATGGGGCTGCCCGGGCAGGTGCTGCGATGAGCTGCGCTCCGCTGCCGCAACGAGCCGGCCAGCGCGGGGTGGCGCTGCTGCTGGTGCTGTGGGCGTGCACCTTGCTGGCGATCCTGCTGGGCGGCTATGCCGCGATGGCGCGCACCGAAGGCCTGCAGGCGCGCTATCAATTCGCGCAGACCCAGGCACATTACGCCGCCGAGGCGGGCCTGATGCGGGCGATCTACGGTTTGCAGGATCCGCGCATCCAGCAGCGCTGGATCGGCGATGGCCGCGCGTACAGTTTCCGGTACGATCAGGCCGCCGTGGTGGTGCATGCGGTCGATGAGGGCGGCAAGGTCGACCTCAACACCGACACGCCCGAGGCGCTGCAAGGCTTGTTCCGGGCGGCTGGCTTGCCGGCAGACAAGGCCAGCCAACTGGCCGACCGGGTGGTCGACTGGCGCAGCATCCCGACCCTCGCGAACCAGGCAGATAGCCAGCGCGCGGCCTATGCCGCGGCGGGCCGCGACTACGGTCCGCGGCATGGCCCATTCGCCACGATCGAGGAGGCACAGATGGTGCTGGGCATGACTCCCGCGCTGTATCAGCGGATTGTGCCGGTGCTGACGATCTGGGCCGGCAATACCAGTCCGAACCCGAATACCGCCCCACCGCTGGCGCTGCAGGCGATTCCGGGAATGACGCCGGAGCAGCTGGCCACGATCCGCGCGGCGCGCGCCAACAACGCGAATGACCCAAGTCTGGCCCTCAACAACGGAACAACGCATAGTATCGAGTCCCGGGCCACCCTGGCCGACGGGACGCGCGCGGTGCTGCGCGCGACCATCCGCATGCAGCCGGGGTTGGCCGGCGTGAAGCCTTACGCTGTGTTGCGCTGGCAGGAGGGGAAGCAGGAATGAGTACGGCGATGCAGCCGCTGCGGCCGTGGTGGGAGCGTGTACGCCGTCGTTGGCGGGCCTCGCCGATGCCGGCGTTCCTTGCATGGTGGGGTGGCGAGCTGCGCGCGGTGCTGCCGCCGCGCTGGCGCGGCTGGTTCGGCGTGGGCGCGGACTGGTACCTGCTGCAGCTGACCGTCGGGCGCTGGACGCTGCGCCGCCGCGGCCAGGTCGAGCCGCTGGCCAGCTGGCGCGAGGCCACCGACGGCGCGCCCGCGCGGGCGTTCAACGCAGCGCTGCAGCGCGTGGATCGCGAGGACCTGCGCGTGGCCTTGCTGCTGCCGGGTACGCTGGCGTTGCGGCG
>CAJDVU010000003.1_pt1 | contig 39980 bp, 28 predicted proteins | sample 7391431 | NCBI WGS metagenome assembly CAJDVU01 (sample SAMEA7055700, study PRJEB34461) | soil metagenome | biome: terrestrial ecosystem; feature: Peninsula; material: soil | place: Antarctica | collected 2016
CTTCGATCTGGCGGATCCGCTCGCGGGTGACGTCGAACTGCTTGCCGACTTCTTCCAGCGTGTGGTCGGTGTTCATGTCGATGCCGAAGCGCATGCGCAGCACTTTCGCCTCGCGCGGGGTCAGGCCGGCGAGCACGTCGCGTACGGTTTCCATCAGGCCGGTTTCGGTGGCCGAATCGACCGGTGAGCTGGCGTTGCCGTCCTCGATGAAGTCGCCCAGGTGGGAATCCTCGTCGTCGCCGATCGGGGTTTCCATCGAGATCGGCTCCTTGGCGATCTTCAGCACCTTGCGGATCTTGTCCTCGGGCATCTCCATGGCCTTGGCCAGTTCTTCCGGCGTGGCCTCGCGACCGTACTGCTGCAGCATCTGGCGGGAAATGCGGTTCAACTTGTTGATCGTCTCGATCATGTGCACCGGGATGCGGATCGTCCTGGCTTGATCGGCAATGCTGCGGGTGATCGCCTGGCGAATCCACCAGGTCGCATAGGTCGAGAACTTGTAGCCGCGGCGGTATTCGAATTTGTCGACCGCCTTCATCAGGCCGATGTTGCCTTCCTGGATCAAATCGAGGAATTGCAGGCCGCGGTTGGTGTACTTCTTGGCGATCGAGATGACCAGGCGCAGGTTGGCCTCCACCATTTCCTTCTTGGCACGGCGCGCACGGGCTTCGCCACTGGCCATCGCGCGGTTGATGTCCTTGATGTCGATCAGCGGCAGGAACAGCTTGCGCTCGATCGCGGCGAGCTTCTCCTGCTCGGCATCGATCGCCTCGCGATGCAGCTTGACGTTCGGTGACCATTTTTGACGTTTGCGGCTGAGCTCGGCCACCCACTCGAGGTTGCCCTCGTTGCGCGGGAAGTTCTTGATGAACTCGGCCTTGGGCATCTTCACCTGCTTGACGAAGATATCCAGCAGCACGCGTTCGTGATGGCGGATGTTGCCCACCACTTCGCGCAGCTTGCGCACGAAGCCGTCGATCAGCGCGCTCGGCAGCTTGAGTTTGAGGAACTCCTCGGCCATCTGCCCACGCAGCTTGACGATCTTCTTGTCGGTGATGCTGCTGGCCTTGGGCGCCGCTTTCTGGAACTTGGCGTAGTAATCACGCAGCAGCTCGAAGCGACGTTTGACCTCTTCCGGGTCGGGGCCGGTCGGGCCTGCCTCTTCCTCTTCTTCCGTGTCGTCGCCGTCGTCGTCGCCGTCGGACTCCTCTTCCTCACCGCGCTCGGCGGCTTCGGCGGCGGCAGCTTCCTTTTCCTTGCGCGCCAGGTCGGCGGCTTCCTCCAGATCGAGGAAGCCGGCGAGGATCTCGCTGAGCCGGCGCTTGCCATCCAGGTGCTGGTCGTACTCCTCCAGCAGCAGCTCGATCGTCAGCGGGAAGCTGGCCAGCGCCGTCTGCACCTGGCCAAGGCCCTCCTCGATGCGCTTGGCGATCGCGATCTCGCCCTCGCGGGTCAGCAGCTCGACCGTGCCCATCTCGCGCATGTACATGCGCACCGGGTCGGTGGTGCGGCCTACTTCGGCGTCGACGGCAGAAAGCAGCGCCACGGCTTCTTCGGCGGCGGTTTCTTCATCGGCACCCGAGTCGGCTTTGTCGGCCACGGTGTCATTGTCGGGCGCCGCGTCGTGCACCTCGATGCCCACACCTTTGAGCACCGCCATGATGTCTTCGATCTGCTCCGGATCGACGACATCGTCGGGAAGATGGTCGTTGATCTCGGCATAGGTCAGGTAGCCCTGCTCAAGACCCTTGGCGATAAGTGCCTTGATTTCCGACTGTTGCTCGTGGGGAGCTTTGCTGTTCATGGATTGGCTGACCGAAATTGGGGTGCAAGAACCGGACATTATAGCGATATGCTGTTTTTTTGACCAGTTTTCAAGTGGGAAATTCTGCTGTCGAGATAGGCAAAAATCGCGCCAAACCGCGGTGCAGGAGCGCATCGCACGTGCATGGGCCGACAACGAAGAGTCGGTCAGCCCGTGTCCAGCCAGAACGTGACCGGGCCGTCATTCACCAGCTGGATCAGCATATGGGCACCGAAGCGACCGGTTTCCACCCCCGGGTGCGCAGCCCGTGCCAGCTCCAGCAGGCGCTCGAACCAGCGCCGGGCCTGTTCGGGCGGCGCGGCACGGGTAAAGCTGGCGCGCATGCCGGAACGGGTATCGGCGGCCAGGGTGAACTGGCTGACCAGCAGCAGGCCGCCGCCGGTATCGCGCAATGAGCGATTCATCCTGCCGGTTTGGTCGGCGAACACCCGGTAACCGAGCAGGCGTTCCAGCATGCGCGTGGCCTGCGCCTCGCCGTCGTCCGGCTGCACCGCCAGCAGGGCGAGCAGGCCGGCGCCGATCGAGCCGATCGTCTCGTTATCGACCTGGACGCTGGCGGAGGTTACTCGTTGGATCAGGGCGATCATGGGGAAAGTCGGTTTTCGGTTTTCTAGCGTTCGGGACCGGCCAGAGCATAAGCGAACAGCCGCTGACCGCGCTGGCGTCCTCTACACTTTCATGCATGCGTCCGGACATTTACCTGATCTATCTCTGCCTGCGCGGGCTGGCCTTGTTGCCGCTGCGGGTACTCCACGGCATCGGCGCCGCGCTGGGCCGGCTGGTGTTGTGGCGGGGCGGGCGGACGGCGCACCACACGGCAGTGAATCTGGCGATTGCGCGACCGTCGCTGGATGAAGCGCAGCGCGCGTCGCTGCTGCGCGAGGTGATGGCCGAGGGCGGCAAATCGATGAGCGAGATCGTCAAGGTCTGGGGTGGCGGCGCCGACCGCGCGCTGGCCCTGGTGCGCGAGGTGCGCGGGGAAGCCCTGCTCGATGCGGCGCTGACCGCAGGCAACGGGGTGATCATCGCCGCGCCGCACCTGGGCTGTTGGGAGTTGCTGAATTACTGGCTGTGTCGCAAGACGCCGATGGCGATCCTGTACCGGCCACCACGCATCGCCGCGGTGGAGGGCTTGCTGCGCAAGGTGCGCGGTGCGCTGGCGCCGGAGCAGATCCGCGCCGATGGCGCCGGTGTGCGTGTCTTGTACAGGCGTCTGGCGGCGGGTGGTGTGGTGGGCATCCTGCCCGATCAGAAGCCGCGGGCGGGCGAGGGCCGGTTGGCGCCGTTCTTCGGTCGCGATGCGCTGACCATGGTGTTGTTGCCGCGACTGGCCGCGCGTACGGGCGCCACGGTGTTGTTTGCATTCGCCGAGCGCCTGCCGGCAGGAGCCGGCTATCGCGTGCACGTGCTGCCGGCGCCGCCTGGCATCGACGATCCCGATGCCGTGGTGGCCTGCGCGGCGCTGAATCGTGGCGTGCAGGAATGTGTCGAGTTGGCGTTTGCCCAATACCAATGGCAATACAAGCGCTGGTCGGCCCATGGTTTGGTCAGCCCGTACGACAACGAGCGCGGGCACGACTGAAAATTGTTGCGGGTGCGACGTGGGGGAGTGGCGTACAGGAACGAGATGCAGGAACGACTTCCGTCGCGATCTTGCTGCTCCGATGCCGGCCAGCGCATCGCGACTGAAGTGGCGGCGGCAGCGCGAGGCACCGCACCGGACCCGGCATCCGGTTGCTGCTGCAGGTGCGATTTACGGCGGTGTTTTGTTCAGCCGCCGCAGGAACACCGTCATCTCCTTCTCGGCCTGCTTGTCGCCGCGATGGTTGGCCGCGGCAATGCCACGACGCCAGGCATCGGCGGCGGCGTCGGGGCGACCGGCGTCGAGACAGGCCTTGCCCAGCAGCTTCCACGCGGCCGAATAGGCCGGATCGAATGCCAGCGTGCGCTCCAGCTGGATGATCGCCGCTGCGGCCTCGCCCTCGCCCAACAGCGCGTTGCCCAGCGAGAAACGCAGCAGGGCGCCATCGCGCGGACCGTCGCATTGCCGGCGCAAGTTGTCGATCAGGGCGCTCATTCCGGCATCTTCACTGCCGCGCGCGGTTGCGCCACGCTTCGGTTGAATAGACCTGGGTCGGCTGGGCGGGTTCCGGTGGCGTCAGTCCGGCGCGCAGATCGGCCAGCGAAGTTGCCGGCCAGATCACCACCCAGGATGAGCGAAACCGCTGTGCCAGCACGGCGTAGCGCAGATCCGCCGCCGTCAGCTCGCCCGGATGCGCCACGATCAGCGCATCCGGGTGGGCGCGCGCATAGTCCTCAATCGCCTTGTCGCCGTACAGCTCGGCGATCGGGCGGGTCAGCCGCCCGGCAAAATGGAACTCGCCTTCGTAGTTGCCCAGGTTGGCCAGCGGATGACCGGCTTGCTCGGCGGTGCTCAACAAGCGGGCAGCCGGGCGCAGGTCCCAGCGCGGCCAGATCGTCAGCGTGAACAGCGCATTCAGCGCGAACACGCCGACCAGCCCGGCCACCGCCAGCCGGCGCAGCTCGCCGCGGCCGCGCAACAGCAACAAAATTCCCAGCAACAGGAAGATCACGCTGAAATAGCGGCTTTGCGGTGCGGTGGCATGGGCCCAGTCCGCTTGCACGAAGTGGTGATCGACCAGCATGGGCAGCACGAACAGCAGCACGGCGAACACGATGCCGCCAATCCCCAGCGGCCAGGTGCCAAGCCCGCGGTAGTTGGCCAGCGCGGGCCGGCGTTCCCGCAGCACGGCGATGGCCGCGCCGATCAGCAAGGCGCCGCCGGCCAGTTCCGGCAGCAGGTAGTAGAGCTGTTTGCCACTGATCAGCGAGAACACCACAAAGGTGGGTACGAGCCAGCACAGCACGAAGCGCAGTCCGGACTCCAGCGGTCGACGCAGGCCGGCCACGGCGACCCACATCCGGGGCCAGCCACTGAACGGGAACAGCAGCACCGGCAGCCACCACAGATAGAACCAGAACGGTTCGGCATGGCTTTGCAGGTTCTTGCCCTGCGCCAGGTTGTCGACCACGCGGCCGGCGGTCTGGGTGAAGAACAACCGGTCGCGATAGGCGTCACCACCGACGAACCCGGCCGGCAACGCCCACGCCAGCAGCATCACGCCGCCGAGCAGCAGCGAGGCGACGCCGGCACCGTACCAGCGCGCGCGATGCTCGCGCGCCCAGTCGCTCCACAGCGGGCCGAGCAGCCACGGGAAGACCACGTGCAACAGCATCACCGGTCCCTTGGTCAGCATGCCCAGCCCGATGCACACCCCGAACAGGAGCCAGCGCGGCTCCGCGCGCCGGGGCTTCGGCGTCAGGCACAGCAACGCGGCCAGTGCCCATACCGACAGCAGCACGTCGTACATGATCTGCAGGCCGAACAGGAACGCGTAGGCGAACGCCAGCAGCATCCACGGCGCGGCCTTGGACATCCAGGGTCGCTGCGGAAACAGGCGCCGCGCCAGCAGCGAGACCAGCACCAGCTGGACACCGCCGACCAGCACTTCCAGCACGCGTGGCCAGATGTCGCTGACCCCGAACGCGAACCAGCCCGCCTGGATCAGCCAGAACAACAGCGGTGCCTTCTCGCTGTACGGTTGCCCGTTGATGTGCGGCACCAGCCACTGGCCGTGATTGAACATGTCCCACGCCACCGCCAGCGTGCGGGTGGAATACAGCGGCATCGGTCCGTGCGCGAAGATCGCCAACAGCGCCACCAGCAGCCAGAGCGGCAGCCAGGGCCAGATGGCACGCAAGTGTTCGGAACGGCTGAGGGGGCTCGACGGCACTTCGCAGGCTCTTGGCGGGATCGGTGGGATTCTAGCGTGCGCCAGCGCTGCGCATCGCGACGTGGCGCGGCGTCACGCCGGGCCCCAGTAACCGATGCGGCGGCGAAGTTTCAGCTTGCGCCACAGATTCAGCGGCTTGCGCCGGCGATTGCGGCCGCCGCGAGCGATGAACGCGTCGATCGCATCGAGTACGCGTTCGCTGGAGCGCCCGTCGCGACGCGGGTGGATCGCGTCCGCGTACGCGCGAATGGCCTGCATCAGTTCCGGTGGTCGCGCCAACGCACGCACGATCGCCCCCTCGAACTGCGCCGGATCGTCGATGTCGATCAGCTGCGGACCGGGCCGGCGGTTCTTGAACGTCACCACCGGCTTGCCGGTGAGCAGGAATTCGCTGAGTGCGGAGGAAGTGTCCGAGCACATCATGTCGACCTGCGGAAACAGGTCCAGGATGTTGTCGTTGTCGGCAAACGTGAGGTGCTGGTTCTGCAGCGCCTTGAACTTCGCCGTGGTTTCCGGGTTCATCTTCGGGTGGAAGGTGACGATCCAGCGCCAGCGGCCATCGCGCGAGAGCCGCTTGACTTCCTCGTACAGCGTCTCGGCGGCGCTCCACGAAGGGGAGAAGGTGGAGTGATACAGGATCACCGGCGGCTGGCGCACCGCTGGCAAGGGGCCGGCGATTTCGCGCATGAAGGGGTCGAGTTTGGGCCAGCCGGTTTCGGTGACCGCGAAATGGCCAAGCTTGTCCGCCAGCGCCTGGAACTGCGCGGTATCGCGCGGCCCGGTGGTGCAGTACAGGTCGGCCGAGGCTGTCCGCCAGCGCCTGGAACTGCGCGGTGTCGCGCGGCCCGGTGGTGCAGTACAGGTCGAAGAAACCACGGATATAGATATGCCGCGGCTTGCCCGCGTCGAAGCCGTGGAACACCTCGACCTTCACGCCGGGGAAGAAATGCGGCAGATGATTGCCCGGCGTCAGCACGGCGTCGGGTTTCCACGCGCGCACTTCGGCCACGGTCAGCAAGCGCTCACCCTCGACCAGATCCCCCGCGCCGGGACCATCGAAAAACCACGCCGTTTCGTCGCCACGGGCACGGATCGCGTCCTGCAGCGGGCGCAAGATGGCCAGCGTGTAGCGTTCGGAACCGTAGAGGAGGTAATGTTTTTTGGCGGAAGGCATGGACGGCGGTAGGCGCGGTTCGGGAGAGATAGGTTAACGCGGGGAAGTGGCCGTCGGTTGGGTGCGCACTCTCGCGAAGGGTGGGAGGCTGGGGTCGTTGCTCGGTCCGCCGCCCGTTCTTCCCTCGGCGACCTTGGGAGTCCCCTTGCGGGTGAGAAGGTGGCGCCTCGCGCCGAATGAGGGTGCGGGCAAAGCGTGAAGTCAAATTATGCGGCGCGCCTTCGTTTGAGCACGGCGGAAGAAAGAGGCGAGAGCGCAGAGCGTTCGGTTGGATGGATCACGCAAGCCCCGCACCCTCTCCGCAATCCTCTCCCGGAGGGACAGGAGGCAAGGTCAGCAAGCGCTTGATTTCTGGGTGGAGCGGGCGCAAACGACGCACCCTCTCCGCAATCCTCTCTCCCGCAAGGGAACTCCCTTTGGTCGCCGGAAGGCGAGGAAGCGAAGGCGGGGAGCACATGATTTGATTTGAGCGCGCGAAGGTGCCGTGCAGGTTCGTTGTTTCGTGCGTTGCTGCGGGTTTGTGCTCGTGGAGCTATCCGCGCTCAGGGATCCAGATGATGCTTTTGCAGTTGAGCGGTCGCCTCAGCGACCGATCCTGGGTTATGCACCATTTCGTAGTAGCGCATGCGCTTGTAGATCGCGTAGCTGGCTGCCGTGTGGGCGATCATGAAACCGCGCCAGCCATCCAGGAAGGCGAGGCGGAATACGTAATCCTTGAGGAACGCCAGGGCAAACGCGAATGGCGTTTGCCACATCCGTACCGGTTTGCCCTTGTCCAGCCAATCGCGGCACTTCAGCTCGGCGTAGTGCAGCACCTTCAGTTGCTTGTGCACCAGGGTGGGATTGTTGGTGTGGTTGAACGTACCGCGCAGGGTCGGCGCGGCGCCGTCGAAATGCAGCGATTCGTGTACTCGCGCATCGCTCCAGCGGGCGCGCCCACGATGGTACAGACGAGCCATTCGCTCGCCGACGGCCGGGCGGTACCAGTGCATCGGTGCACCCATGTAGATCGTGCTGCGGCGCAACCATGCGCCGGGCGCGGCGCTGGCCATCAGTGCGGGCAGGCGCTGTTGCAGTTCATCGGCGAGAGCGGGGCTGAGGTACTCGTCGGCGTCCAGCACCAGGATCCAGTCGTGCGTGCACTGGCTGTCGGCGAAATTGCGCTGCGCTCCGAAGCCGAGCCAGTCCTGGTGGATCACCCGCGCGCCGTGCGCTTGCGCGATCGCCACCGTGTCGTCGTTGCTGCCGGAATCGACCACCAGTTTCTCGGCGGCGAACGGCACGCTGTCCAGGCAACGGGCGATGTGGGTCGCCTCGTTGCGGGTGATGATGGCGAGGGTCAGTGGGAGCGCGGCCATGACGGGATTCTAGCCGAAGCGTCCGATCTGGCCTGCGCCGAGTTATGCTGCGCACACCGCGTGAGCACAGAGGCTGCCGGCAGGTGAGACGCACTCGACCTGAGCCCGCTTCTCCAAGGAATCATCGCGGAGAGAACCAGCTTTGGAACTATCACCTTCAGGTGGAAAGCGAGCGTGGTCGTCTACCAGCAGTACGTCGGACTTGGAGCGTTCGGCGACACGGGATCGGGCGTGGACATGCTCACCGGCGACCGGAGCTTGCGCCAGCAGCCATCTGCACGAACCGTCGGCCGGGGGGCAGTCATGCGTATCAGTGTCGCGGTGATCACTTACAACTGGCCCGAGGCGCTGGAGCTGGTGCTGAGTGCGCTCGCGCGCCAGACCGAACTGCCGCACGAGGTCATTGTGACGGACGATGGCTCACAACCGGCCACGCGCGAGTTGTTGCTGCGTCTGGCGCAGGACTACCCGGTGCGGCTGGTCCATTTGTGGCAGCCGGACGATGGTGCGCGAATGAGCCGCGCGCGCAACCGCGCGATCGCCGCCGCGCAGGGCGACTACGTCATCTTGCTTGACGGCGACATGGTGGTCGAACGGCACTTCGTCGCCGATCACCGCGCGTTCGCGCGACGCGGCTGTTTCACGCAGGGTTCGCGCGTGTTGACCGACGCCCGCTCGGCCCGGCACCTGCTCGGCAGGGGTCCGTCTTTTCCGGAGTTCTTCCGCCGCGGCATCGAGCGGCGGCGGCATACCATGCGCTTGCCGCTGCTGGCTCCCCTGTTTGCCCGGTCAGGCACCCGGCTGCGCGGCATCAAGAGCTGCAACATGGGCTTTTGGCGCGACGACCTGCTGCGCCTCAACGGCTTCAATGAAGCGATGACGGGCTGGGGTCGCGAGGATACCGAGCTGGCGGTGCGCGCATTTCGTGCCGGATTGCGGCGGCGTGATCTGCGCCTGGCCGGACTGGCGGCGCACCTTTACCACCGCACCCGCAAGCAGCTGGTGGACAACCCCAACGACCGCATTCTGGAGGATACCCGGCGTGCGGGGCTGGTTCGCTGCGCGCATGGCATCGAGCAGTACCGGGATGAATTTGCCAACGCGGCGCTCGATCTGCGCAGCGCGCCGGCATCGGCGTCGCCTCGACCGTTGGCCGCCGCCGGTCCGGTGACTGTGACCTATGCCCACGGCGTGAAAACAGCATGCCGCCCCAGCTCGCTCAAGCCGGGTTGATCCGTCGCAAGCGGCCGATCCGCAGCGCCAGTCCGAGCACCAGGAAAAAATAGAACGACTGCGTCATCACCCGGTAGAACACCGAGTCGGTCAATCCGCACAGCATGTACAGTCCGATCAGCGCCAGCCCGATCGAGGCCGGCAGCGCAACATCGTCATCCGGATCCAGCGCGTAACGACTGAAGTAGCGCAGCGGCACGAGGAATACCGCCAGCAGCACCAGCAAGCCGGGCACGCCGCCGGTGGCCGCTGCCTCCATGTATTGGTTGTGCGGCTGGTTGTAGCGGCCGATGACCGGGTTGCTGCGGCCGGCGGCGATTTCCTGATGGGAGTACTCGGCGAATTCGCCCATGCCGATGCCGAACGCCGGGTGGGTGGCGAATGCGCGCGCGGCGGTGCGCCACATTTCCAGCCGTTCGCGCACCGCACCGCGGGCGTCGTGGCGAGGATTGAACGTGGCGACCGCCGGTGCGATCGCCTCCAAGCGCGCTTTCATCGCGCCACGCATGCTGAAGGTCGCCGCCGCCGCAATCACGCACGCCGCCCCGAGCAGCAACAAGCTTGATCGCCAGCGGCGCGTGCGCCGTGCATGCAGCAGTACCAGCAGCACGAAAATCGGTGCGAAAGCCAGCAGCGGACCACGACTCTGGGTGAGCAGCGCACCGTACATGCCGAACGCCATCGCGATCAGATGCAGCACGCGCTCCCAGCGGCGCGTGCCTGGCGCCAGAAAGTGCACGAGCGCCATCGCCGACAATCCGAGCAGGATGGTGGCCAGTTCGATCGACGCCGAGGCGCCACCGTTGAGGCCGTAGGCGCGCTCGATCCCGAACAGGTGACTTTGCAGGACGCCGACCGCGCCGAGCACGATGGCGGTCAGACTGAATCCCGCCCAGATCCAGCGCATCTGCAGCGGCAGGCTGAAGCATGCCGCCACGACCAGGAACAACAGGATATGCGCAGGATGATCCAGCGGGCGCCAGCCGAGCTGGTGGATCAGCACATTGATGATCACGAATCCGACCATCAGCAAGGCGGCCGCGATCGGCGGCCACGCGGCGCGAAAACAGCTGCGACAGGCTGCCGAGCCGATGAACAGGACCAGACCGGCAAGGAACAGCAATGCCTGCGGCAACGTCTTGACCCGCAGGTCGATCGAGAACGACAGCGGCATCAGGGCCACCAGGATGGAAAGCGCCCATGTTTGCCAGGATTTCAGTGCTGCTTGCACGGGGTGGTCTTCGATCGGGCGTGACGGGCGGAGGTGCGGGTCGCGGGTGCGTGATGGTTGCGGCATGGCGCGGTCCGGATGCGATACGCCCGCGTCGGCAACCATCCGTGGTGGCGGCAGGTGGGTCATTCGTCGTCGTCGCGCTGCGCGCGGGGAATACAGCCCGGTAATACCGCGTCCAGCCTGAACATCCACCATTCGCGTCGATTGGCGTGGCCGACATACGTGGCGCGGTGACGATCCACGCACGTGCCCATCGCCTCGTCCAAACTGAAGACCCAGCGCTGCGAGGGATCCTGCCGCAGCCACGCAACCGCGTCGGCGTACTGCTGTGGCCACGGTTTCAGGAAGCCGAACTCGGCGACCGGTCCCTGCGCCATCAGCAGGTTCTGCTCCTTCCAGGCGAGCAGGCCGATGGTGGCCTGCGGACCGGCGATGGCGCGCGCGCGCACCATCACGTCGCGTGCCGAACGGTCGCCATTGAGCATCGGATAGCCCCACAGCCCATACAAACTCCACAGCACGCCTGCGAACAGCAGCCAACCCAGCGGCGCCCGGCGCACCCGGGTCAGCGCCGCGATCAGCAGGCCGGCGCCGCCGATGGCGAAAGCGAGCCACCAGATCTGCGGATCCAGGCTCTGTTCGATCTTCAGCGCCCACGGTGGGTGGCGCAGCAGCGCCAGCGTGGCGCCCAGCGCAAGCAGCGCCGCCAGAGTGGCAGTCAATGTGAGGATCGCCACGCGCACGCCGCGTCGGCGCAGCAGGCCCGGCAGCAGCGGCGCCAGCGCCAGCGCGGCCATCGGCAGCGCCGGCAGGATGTAGACGTCGCGTTTGCCTGGGCTGATCGAAAAAAACACCACGATGAGCACGATCCAGCCCAGCGGCAGCAGGAAACGCGCATCGCGCCGCTTCAGTCGCCGCCACCACGCGGGCAGCGCCCACGGCAGCAGCAGCGACAGCGGCAGCCAGTCGACCGCGATGATGCCGAGGAAATAAAACGGCGAATGGAGGTGTCCGGTCGGCGTGGCATAGCGGTGCACGGTTTGTCCGAACAGGATGTTCTGCACGTAGGCCGCATGTTGCGGATCGCCATCGGCGCGGGCGACCAGCAGCATTGGCAGCAGCCAGAGCAGGATCGGCAACAGAAACAGGGCCAAGCCACCGGCCCAGCGCCAGCCGCCGGTGGGTCGGGCCAGCTGGCGCCAGCTGCCGCGTCGGGCGATCGCGTAGGGAACCAGCATCAGCAGGGCGAGCACGCCCACGCCCTTGGTCGCCACGCCCACGCCGGCAAAGAAGCACCCCGCCGCGAACCAGCGCCAGGATGGCCCCAGCAGCAGATGACGCAGCAGGCCGTAATTGGCCAGGGTGATCCAACCGAGCAACAGCGGGTCGATCTGCGCGTTGCGCATCTGATAGGTGAAGTGGACCGTGACCAGCAAGGTGGCGGCGGCCAGCAGTGCGCTGCGATGGCCCCACAACCGCCGCGCCAGGTCGTAGACCAGCGTCAGCGCACCGAGGCCCGCCAGCAGCGACGGCAGCAGGAAGGCCACGCGCCAGCTGCGGGTCAGCAGATAGGACAGCGCTTGCAGCCACATGAACACCGGCGGTTTGTCCGGGTACAGTTCGTGTCCGCGATGCGGGAACAGCCACTGCCCGTGCTCGACCATCCAGTGCGCGACCAAGGCAAAACGCGGTTCGTCCGACGGCCACGGATCGCGCAGTCCGATGCCCACGCCAAGCAGCAGCAGCGCGAATACCCCGAACAGACACAGCTCCCAGCGGGCATCGCGCAGCCACAACGGGCGGGCGCGGGACAGGGGCACCAGGGGCTTCACGGCGTGCGGGATTCCGTCAGTGGTGGGGCGGGGTTGCCAAGCATAGCCGGCTGGCGCGGTGGTCGATGTGCGACACGTCGATCAACGCTGCTTCTCGAGTACCGCGTAATACATGCCGTCGAGGTCGCCGTCGCCGGGCAGGATCTGCCAGCCGACGACTGCCGTCTGCCCTGCCGGCAGCGTGAATGCCACAGCCTGCGCGTCAGTTTGCCCTGCCAGCAATTCGCTGACGATCGCCTCGTTCTCCGCCCGCAGCACCGAACAGGTGATGTAGAGCAGCCGACCGCCCGGAGCGAGCAGCGGCCACAGCGCGGCCAGGATGCGCCGCTGCTGCACCTGCATCGGGGCGATGTCGCTCTCGCGCCGGTGCAGGCGCACGTCTGGCCGGCGCCGCAGCACGCCGGTGGCCGAACACGGCGCGTCGATCAGGATGCGGTCGAAGGGCTGGCCCTTCCACCAACCCTGGGGCGCGCCGGCGTCGCCGATCACCACTTTCGCGTTCAGGCGCAGCCGCATCAGGTTCTCGCGGATGCGCTCGGCGCGTGTCGGCTCGAACTCCAGCGCGGTCAGGTCGATCTGCGCGCGCTCGAGCAAATGGCAGGCCTTGCCCCCGGGGGCGGCGCAGGCATCCAGCACGCGCAGGCCATCGCGCAGGTCGGCGAGGTCGGCGGCGACCTGAGCGGCGCCATCCTGTACCGCGAAGTGGCCATCGTCGAAGCCGGGCAAGTGGGTGACGTCGGTGCTGCGCGCCAGCACCAGCGCATCGGCCAGCCATGGGTGCGCTGTCGCCGCGTGGCCCGCGCCCTGCAGTTGCTGGATCAAGGTGGCGCGTTCGCTGCGCTGGCGATTGACCCTGAGCGTCAGCGGGGGCTCGCGGTTGTCCGCGCTCATCACGCTCTCTGCCTGTTCCGGCCAGTCCTGCTGCAAGGCAGTGACCAGCCAGGCGGGATGGGCGTGGCGCGTTTGCGGTTTGCTGTCCAGCTTCGCCAGCAGGCTTTCGCGTTCGCGCTGCCAGCGGCGCAACACCGCGTTGACCAGGCCGGCCAGTGGCGGGCGCTTGAGTGCGCGTACCGCTTCGACGGTGGCGGCCACGGCGGCATAGTCCTGCAGTTGCAGGATCTCCAGTTGCACCAGACCCAGCACGAGCAGCGCGTGCACCGCCGGGTCCTTGTGCCGCAGCGGTTTTTCCAGCAAGCCGTCGATCGCTGGGTCGAAGCGCAGCCACCAGCGCGCGCCTTCGCTGAGCAACGCCATCAGCAGGGCGCGGTCACGCGGGTCAGCGAGCTTCGGCGCGGAGCGCGCCATCACCTCGCGCAGCGAGGTGCCGCGCAAGGCGATGTCGGCCAATCCCCTGGCGGCCAGCGCGCGCGTGTCCGTTTTCATCGTGGGTGGCGCAACTCGGGCCGCGCGTTGACGTAATCGGCGGCGCTGATCTGCCGGGCGCCCGCACGCTGCACGGCGAGAATGCGCAGCACGCCCTGCCCGCAGGCGATCTCGATGCCGTCACGGCCGGCGGCCAGCACCTGGCCGGGTTCGGCGTGGTGATCCCGCGCGATTGCGCGGGCCGCACGGATCCGCAAGGTCTCCCCGGCAATCGCGGCTTCGGCCACTGGCCATGGATCAAACGCGCGCACCTGGCGTTCCAGCTCGATGGCGGCGCGGCTGAAGTCCAGCTTGGCCTCGGCCTTGTCCAGCTTGTGCGCATAGGTCGCCCCGTCTTCCGGCTGCGGCGTGGCGGGCAGTGACTCGCCATCGAGCGTGCGGCGCAAACCTTCGGTCAGCAGCTCGGCCCCCAGCGCCGCCAGTCGATCATGTAGCGAGCCGCCGGTGTCGTCACGGCGGATCGGCGTGCGCCGTTGCAGCATCACCGGGCCGGTATCCAGGCCCGCTTCCATCCGCATCAGGTCGACCCCGGTTTCCTCGTCGCCCGCGCAGATAGCGCGCTGGATCGGTGCCGCGCCGCGCCAGCGTGGCAGCACGCTGGCATGCACGTTCCAGCACCCTAGGCGGGGAATCGCCAACACCTTGCGCGGCAGGATCAGACCGTAGGCCACCACTACCAGCAGATCCGGCCGGTAGGCGGCCAGCGCCTGCTGCACTTCGACGGATTTCAGCGATGGAGGTTGTTCGACGGCAACACCGGCAGCCAACGCGGCCTGCTTGACCGGGCTGGGCGTGAGCTTGCGCCCGCGGCCGGCGGGACGATCGGGCTGGGTGTACGCGGCAACCACCTGGGCACCGCTGGCGCGGCAGGCTTCGAAACAGGGGACGGAGAACTCCGGGGTGCCGGCAAAGACCAGCCGCACGGCCCGGCCAGGCAGGGCGGATTCGTTCAAGCACTGGCCGCCTGCTTGCGTTGCTTGTCCAGCCGCTTGAGCAGCAGGCTGCGCTTGAGCGGCGACAGGTAATCCACGAAAACCTTGCCTTCCAGATGGTCCATCTCGTGCTGGATGCATACCGCCAGCGGACCCTCGGCTTCGACCACGATCTCCTTGCCGTCGACATCCTGCGCCTTCACCTTGACCCTCATCGCGCGGGTGACATCGGCATACACGCCGGGAAACGACAGGCAGCCCTCCTGGTAGACCTGTGAGCCGTCCTTTTCGAGGAGCTGCGCGTTGATCAGGGCCAATGGCTGGTCGCGCCCCTCGCTCATATCTGCCACCAGCACACGCTTGTGCACGTTGACCTGGATGGCCGCCAGGCCCACGCCGTTGGCGGTGTACATGGTCTCGAACATGTCGGCCACGAATCGCTTCAACTTCGCGTCGAACACGGTAACTTTCGCGGCGCGGGTACGCAGGCGCGGGTCGGGGAACTCAATGATGGAAAGAATGGACATGACTCACCTTTACGGATGATGTGATCTGTTCAACGCGTGTGCGGAATGGATCAGAGCGTCCTTGGAGCGTCAAAAGTGCGGGCGAATTGGTAAAAAGCCACCCCGACGCGATCTAGAATGTGCATCATTGTACGTCGGCAAGCACACGGGCGCAGACGATTTTTGCCAACCCGCGCCTGTTGCGCGCGTTAACGATTCGGTTACACTCCGCCGAGCATCTGGGGAAGGGGGATTCCCACCAATGATCAGAAAGACAATCGTGTTGCTGGCCGGCATGCTGGTCACCCTGACCGTATACGCCGCGGGCGCGCAGCTGAGGGCCAATCACCCTGACAGCTACACCGTCCGCCGCGGCGATACATTGTGGGATATCTCGGCCAGATTCCTGACCAAGCCCTGGTTGTGGCCGGAAATCTGGCAGGCCAATCCGCAGGTGCGCAATCCCCATCTGATCTATCCGGGTGATGTGCTCAACCTGTCGTTCATCAACGGACCGACGCTGCGGCTGGAGCCGAGTGTGCATCGCGAAAGCGACGCGGTGTCGGCGATCCCGCTGAGCCAGCTGAAAATGTTCCTCAAGGACATGCGGGTGATGGATTCCGCATCCGTCAGCTCCGCTCCGTACGTGGTCGGCCTGGAAGAAAACCGCCTGCGTGGTACGGTCGGCCAGAACATCTATGTGCGTGGCCTGCAGAGCGCGCCGGGCCAGCGCTGGGCGATCGTGCGGCCCACCCACATTTTCCGCGGTTTTGACCAGGGCGATCCAGGTGATGCCGACCTGGTCGCGCATCACCTGGACAGCAATGCGGCCATGGTCAACGCGCCGTGGGGCGAGAATTCGCGCCACGACGGCCATTACGGCAAGGGCGAGGATCTCGGCGTCGAAGTCACCGTGATCGGTACCGCCGAGACCCTGCGCACGGGCGACCCGTCCACCTTGCTGCTGCTCGACTCCACCAGGGAGATCCGCAGCGGCGACCGCGTGATGCCGGTCGACGACAAACCGTACGACGCTTACTACTATCCGCATCCGCCCAAGACGGTGCCTGCCGACGCCAAGGTGATCGGGTTTGCCGATGCCATGGATGCGGGCGGGCGCAGCGGAGTGGTGTTGCTGTCGGTCGGCTCCCATGATGGCGTCGACAACGGCACCACGTTCTCGGTCTCCGAGCCGGGCCAGACGATCCACGACGACGTGGCCAGCAACAGCTGGAACCGCAGCGTCGGCGAGACGGTGAAGCTGCCGAACGAGTACGTGGGCCATGTGATGGTGTTCCGCACCTTCGATCGGGTCAGCTACGGCCTGGTGATGGACAGCCTGCGTCCGGTGCATATCGGTGGCGTCCTGACCCAGCCGGAATAACCGTCGCCGGAGACGACAACGGCATCTGCCTACAGCACGGCGCGGCCCACACCGCGCCGTTTCTGTGGGTGTCCACTGCGTAAACTGCCGGCCATGCACATGGACGATAACGAGGGGTTGCGCGCGTGGCTGGTTGCGCTGCGTACGCCGGGCCTGGGCCCCGGTGGTCTGCGCGAGCAGCTGGATGCGGCGGGCGGCGACATTCAAGCCGCCTTGGCCCGGTTGAAGGCGCATCCTAGGTCACTGGGTGAGCCTGCGCGGGCGTGGCTGAGCCAGCCGGACGAGCCTCGATTGGCCGCCGACCTGGCCTGGCTCGCGCAAGCCGGCCATCGGCTGTTGCGTTGCACCGAGGTGGATTTCCCGCCCCAGCTGGAGAGCATTTCGCAACCACCGGCAGCGCTGTTCGTGGTCGGCGATGCCAGCTTGTTGTTGTATCCGCAGGTGGCGATCGTGGGCGCACGCGCGGCCAGCGCGGCAGGCAAGTCTCACGCCCAGGCGTTCGCGCGGGCGCTGGCCGACGCCGGTTTCGCGATCACCAGCGGCATGGCCGACGGCATCGATGGCGCCGCTCACGTGGCGGCGCTGGACGCCGGCGCGAAAACGCTGGCGGTCATGGGTACCGGGCCGGACCGGGTGTATCCGCGCAAAAACCATGAACTGGCCCGGCGCATCGCCACCGACGGTGCGCTGGTCAGCGAATTTCCGCCCGGCACGGCCGCGCGCGCAGACCATTTTCCCCGGCGTAACCGGATCATTTCGGGGCTGGCACTGGGTACCCTGGTGATCGAGGCCGGCCTGCGTTCCGGGTCGCTGATCACCGCGCGACTGGCCGCCGAACAGGGCCGCGAGGTGTTCGCGCTGCCCGGTTCCATCCATAATCCGCTGGCCCGTGGCTGCCACCGCCTGATCCGCGACGGTGCGCGACTGGTGGAGAATGCGGCGGAAATCATCGAAGCGCTGGCGCCGCTGGCGCGTGCGCTGGGTGGCGAGCTGGAGGCGCGGTTGGGTAGTGAGGACGCTGCTGCGGTGACACACTTGTCGACCGGCACACGCCATCTGGCCGACCCTGAATATCGGCTACTTTTGACCGAACTTGGTCATGAACCCGCGACGATGGACGATCTTGTGCTGCGCACCGGACTGTCGGCCGCCGCGCTTTCCTCGATGCTGCTGATGCTGGAACTCGATACGCGGATCGAGCGTTTGCCGGGCAATTGCTACCAGTCGCTGGGCGCGGCGCGCGCCACTGGCTGAGTCGATGCGTCCGTGCCCACGCAGCCTGCCGGTGACTTATCGGGCTTGACAGCTGCCGGCCCCGCGTGGTTTCAACTATATATATGCCCGGCACGGAAGTGCCGGTGGTTCACTTTCGGATATCCAGCTTCATGGCAAAAAACCTGCTCATCGTCGAATCGCCGGCCAAGGCCAAGACGATCAATAAATATCTCGGCAAGGACTTCCAGGTCCTGGCTTCATACGGCCACGTGCGCGACTTGAAGCCGAAGGAAGGCGCGGTGGATACCGAGCACGGTTTCGCGATGGCCTACGAGGTGATCGAGCGCAACCAGAAACATGTCGAGGCGATCGCCAAGGCCGCAAAACTCGCCGATGACATCTATCTTGCGACCGACTTGGATCGCGAGGGCGAGGCGATCAGTTGGCATATCAGCGAAATTCTCAAGGAGCGTGGCCTGACCAAGGGCAAGCACATGCACCGGGTGGTGTTCTCCGAGATCACGCCCAAGGCGATCAAGGCCGCCGTGGCAGCGCCGCGAGAGATTTCGTATGACCTGGTTGACGCGCAGCAGGCGCGCCGCGCGCTGGACTACCTGGTCGGCTTCAACCTGTCGCCGGTGCTCTGGCGCAAGGTTCAGCGTGGCCTGTCCGCCGGCCGCGTGCAATCGCCGGCGTTGCGCATGATCGTCGAGCGCGAGGAGGAGATCGAGGCGTTCAGGGCGCGCGAGTACTGGACCATCGAGGCCCAGCTCAAACACGCCGATGGTGATTTCAGCGCGCGCTTGTCACGCCTCAACGGCAAGAAATTCGAGCAGTTCGACCTGACCAGCGAGGTCGAGGCGCACGCGGCACGTGACGCGTTGCAGGCGGCCGCGCGTGGTCGGCTCACGGTCAGTGAAGTCACCTCGAAGGAGCGCAAGCGCCGCCCCGCGGCGCCATTCATCACCTCCACGCTGCAGCAGGAGGCGGCGCGCAAACTCGGCTTTACCACCAGCCGCACGATGAAGGTGGCGCAGGGCTTGTACGAAGGCGTGGCGCTGGGCGGCGAAGGCAATGTGGGCCTGATCACCTACATGCGTACCGACTCCACGATGCTCGGCGAGGACGCGGTGGCCGAGCTGCGCCAGCTGATCGCCCGCGACTTCGGCAGACAGGCACTGCCCGATGCGCCGCAGGTCTACAAGACCAAGTCGAAGAATGCGCAGGAGGCGCATGAGGCGATCCGTCCGACCTCGGCCATGCACACGCCCAAATCCGTGGCGTCCTTCCTCAACGACGACCAGCGTCGGCTGTACGAACTGATCTGGAAGCGCACGGTGGCGTGCCAGATGATCCACGCCACGCTGAATACGGTGTCGGTGGAGTTCGCGCTGCCCGGCGTCGCGGGCGGTGACGCCTCCTTCCGCGCCAGCGGCACGACCGTGGTCGACCCCGGCTTTCTGGCCGTCTACGAAGAAGGCAGCGACCACAAGAAGGCCGACGATGACGACGAAGGCCGCCGGCTGCCGCGGCTGGAAAAGGGCGAGGCCGTGCCGCTCGCAACGATCGCGGCCGATCAGCATTTCACCGAGCCACCGCCGCGCTACTCCGAGGCGAGCCTGGTCAAGGCGCTGGAAGAGCACGGCATCGGCCGTCCGTCGACCTACGCCAGCATCATCCAGGTGTTGCAGAACCGCGATTACGTGTTCCTCGACAGCCGCCGCTTCAAGCCCAGCGATGTCGGTCGCGCGGTCAGCAACTTTCTAACCCAGCATTTCGCCAAGTACGTCGACTACGACTTTACCGCCAAGCTCGAGGACGAGCTCGATGCGGTCAGCCGTGGCGAGGAGGCCTGGGTGCCCTTGATGGAGCGCTTCTGGCTGCCGTTCAAAAAACAGGTGGACGAGAAAGCGGAGTCGGTCGACCGCAGTGAGGCGACCGGCGCGCGTGAGCTGGGAGCTGATCCAAAAACCGGCAAGCCGGTTTTTGTGCGATTGGGCCGGTATGGACCGTATGTCGCCATCGGCGACAAGGACAGCGACGAGAAGCTGCAGTTTGCCTCGCTGCGCCCGGGCCAGAGCATGCACACGATCGCGCTGGCCGACGCGCTGGAGCTGTTCAAGTTGCCGCGCAAGCTGGGCCAGGCCGAGAACGGCGACGAGGTGAGTGTCGGCGTCGGCCGCTTCGGCGCGTTCGTGAAGCAAGGCAGCACCTATGCCTCGCTCAAGCCCGAGGATGATCCGTATACCGTCGAGTTGCCGCGCGCGCTGCAACTGGTGGCCGACAAGCTGGAGATGCTGGCCAACCGGGTCATCCACGATTTCGGCAACGGCGTGCAAGTGCTCAACGGCCGCTATGGCGCCTACATCACCGATGGCGAAAAGAATGCGCGGATCCCGAAGGAACAGGAGCCCAAGGAACTGACCGAGGCGCAGTGCCAGGAATTGCTTGCCGCCGCGCCGGTGCGCAAGGGCCGCTTCGGCAAGAAGACCGCGACGAAGAAGGCCGCCCCGGCAAAGAGGACGGCGGTGAAGAAAGCCGCGAGCAAGAAAACGGCAACGAGAGCGGCTCCGGCCAGGAAAGCGGCGGTGAAAAAAGCCGCTGCGAAGAAAGCCGCCGTGGAGAAGGCCGATGCTGGCAGAACCGAGGCCTGAGTGCTCCAGCGTTTCACACTCGCCGAGCTGGATGTCGCCGCTGCGCTGTTGCGCCGTGGCGGCGTGCTGGCCTACCCCACCGAGGCGGTGTTCGGCCTCGGCTGCGATCCGCATGACCGGACCGCGTTCGAGCGATTGTTCGCGCTGAAACAGCGGCCCTCGACGCAGGGCGTGCTGTTGATCGCCGCGGATTTCGGTCAAGTCGAGCGTTACATCGACCTCGCCGCGGTGCCGGGCACCGTGCTGCAACAGGTGCATGCGAGCTGGCCGGGGCCGCATACCTGGATCTTTCCGCGCTCGGCGGCGGTGCCGGATTGGGTCGCCGGCAGCCATGCCGGTATTGCGCTGCGAGTCACGGCGCACGCGCCGGCCGCTGCGCTGTGCCGTGCTTTTGGCGGTGCGCTGGTATCGACCAGCGCCAATCCGCATGGGCAGCCGCCGGCGCGCGCGGCAGAGATAGTGGCGGAGTATTTCGGCGAGGCGCTGGACGGGCTGCTGGAGGCGCCGCTGGGCGGCCAACCACGTCCCACGGGAATTCGCGACGCGTTGTCGGGCGCTATCATCCGCGTCTGAGCGTCCATGCTTCCACGGGCCGGGGAAGGTGCCGGACGGTGCACCGGTGAACCGCCGCGGTGCGCAAATTGCGATCGTTCACATTGCCGTTCATCATGCTGCGCAACGCTGTGACGCATGACTATCGATTTTCGCGGAGGACCTGGTTTGCCGATCGTTCCGGACGCCCCGCGCGAGGTGTTGCTTCCCTTGTTGGGCACGGCTGCGCCGGAGCAAGTCGTGGCCTGGCGTCACGACGGACCGGTCAGCGCGGCGCGCTTCCTGGAGCAGGTGCAGGTGACGGCAGCCAGCTTGCCCGACGCGCCGGCGGCCGTGAACCTGTGTGAAGACCGCTACGCGTTCATGCTCGCATTCTGCGCCGTCGTGCTGCGCGGCCAGATCAACTTGTTGCCTTCTTCGCGCGCCCCACAGGCGGTGGACGAGGTGATGGCAGCGTGTCCTGGCTGCTACGCACTGGGCGACCAGGCGCTGGACCCGGCACCGCGTGGTTACCGGCGATTGCCGCCGCTGGAGGTACGCGCCGCGCCCGCGCGGCGACTGCAATGGCCGTCCATTCCTGCCGAGCAGGTGGTGGCGATCGGCTACACCTCCGGTTCCACCGGCAAGCCCAGCGCCAACGCGAAAACCTGGGCCAGTTTCTGTGCCAGCAATGCCGGCAATCTGTCGAGGCTGCAGGCGATGCTGGGGGCGCGCTTCGAGGTCGTGGCCACGGTGCCGCCGCAGCACATGTACGGCCTGGAGATGTCGGTGCTGCTGCCACTGCTCGGCGACGTCGGCGTGCATGCGGGGCGTCCGTTCTTTCCGGCCGACGTTGCCGCGGCACTGGCCGAGGTGCCGGCGCCGCGACTGCTGGTGACCACGCCGGTCCACTTGCGTGCCCTGGTCGGATCCGGGGTGACACTACCGCCGGTGGCGGCCATGTTGTCGGCCACCGCGCCGCTGCCGATCGAGTTGGCACGCGCCGCTGAGCGACATTTCGGCGCGCCTTTGCTGGAAGTGTTCGGTTCCACCGAGACCTGCGTGTTCGCCAGTCGCCGCCCGGTCCGCGACGAGGACTGGAGCCTGTACGACGGTGTCAGCCTGCATCCCCAGCCTGACGGTACCGTGGTCGACGCGTTGCAACTGGAGCAACCGGTCAACTTGGCCGATATCGTCAGCCTGTCTCGCGATGGCCGCCGTTTCCGTCTGTGCGGCAGGCACGCCGACCTGCTGGAGATCGCCGGCAAACGCGCCTCGCTGACCGACCTCAACCGCCGTCTGCTCGCCATCCCCGGTGTGCGTGACGGCGTGGTGTTCCAGCTCGATGGCGGCGATGCACTCGACGTGCACCGGATCGCCGCGCTGGTGGTGGCGCCCGCGCTGGATGAACACACCATTCTCCATGCGCTGCGGCAGACGATCGACCCGTTGTTCCTGCCGCGCCCGCTGAAACGGGTGGATGTTCTGCCGCGCAACGAGACGGGCAAGCTGCCGCGTGCGGCCTTGCTGGATTTGCTGCACGAGCACGCTGGCACGGCGCACGACTGAACGCCCGTTACCGCGTCACAGACTGTTCCGCGCAGCCGCTACAATGCGCAGCTGCGCGGTGTGGCGCCCAGGAGTGCAACGATGAAAGTGCTGGTGATCGGCGGCGGCGGGCGCGAACACGCGTTGGCGTGGAAGCTCAAGCAGTCGCCGCGGGTCGACGAGGTGATCGTGGCGCCCGGCAATGCCGGCACCGCGCGCGAGCCCGGCGTGCGCAATGCCGACGTGAGGCCCGATGACATCGACGGGCTGGTGCAACTGGCGAAAGACGAGAAGATCGGGCTCACCGTCGTAGGCCCTGAGGTGCCGCTGGTCGCCGGGGTCGTCGACAAGTTTCGGGCGTCCGGCCTGCGCATCTTCGGGCCGCGGGCGGTCGCCGCGCAGCTGGAAGGTTCCAAGGCGTTCGCCAAGGATTTCCTGCAGCGGCACAACATTCCCAGCGCGCATTACGCCGTGTTCACCGCGTTGAATCCTGCGTTGGCCCATGTACGCGAACAGGCCCATCAGAGCAGGGCCGCGCCGATCGTGATCAAGGCCGATGGTCTGGCCGCCGGCAAGGGCGTGGTGGTGGCGCTGACCCTGGCCGATGCCGAGCTGGCGCTGCACGACATGCTGGGGGCGCGCCGCTTTGGCGAGGCCTCGGCGCGCGTGGTGATCGAGGAATTCCTCGACGGCGAGGAGGCCAGCTACATCGTGATGAGCGATGGCCGCCACGCATTGCCGATGGCCTCCAGCCAGGATCACAAGCGTCGCGACGAAGGTGACCTGGGTCCCAATACCGGCGGCATGGGCGCGTACTCGCCCGCGCCCGTGGTCACGCCTGCGGTCGAGCAGCGCATTCTGAAGGAAGTGATCGAGCCCACCTTGCGCGGGATGGCAGCCGAGGGAGCGCCATTCGTCGGCTTCCTGTACGCGGGATTGATGATCGACCAGCAAGGCGCGCCGAAGGTGATCGAGTTCAACGTGCGCTTCGGCGACCCGGAGACCCAGCCGATCCTGTTGCGGCTGCAGTCGGACCTGGTCGAACTGATCGACGCGGCGTTGGACGGCCGTCTGGAAAACGTCCGCGCGCATTGGGACGCGCGCCCGGCAATCGCGGTGGTGATGGCTGCGGCCGGCTATCCGGCGCGTGTGCGCCAAGGTGACGTGATCGAAGGGCTGGACGACGTCGCGCTGGATGGCGTGAAAGTATTCCACGCGGGCACGGCGCTCGATGCGCGCGGCCGCGTGGTGACGGCCGGTGGCCGCGTGTTGACCGTGTGCGCGCTCGGCGACGAGCTTGCCGCGGCGCGCGAGCGCGCCTACGCGGCGGTCGCTCGACTGCGCTATGACGGCGCGTTTCATCGCCGGGATATCGCGCATCGTGCACTGCATCGACGCTGACAGGCGTACGCCAGCGCATGGTCATTCGCGAGGTGGCTCGCCTTTTCCGAGCGTTCCCTTTTGCGATATGCTTGCAAGCTATCCCGCGTAGAGTCGTGGCGCAGCAACGCCTGAGTGACTACGCGCCGTGTTCACGTTGATGAGGTTTTTTCGCATGCGCAAGACGGTTTTGTCGCTGGTTTCGGTCGCGGCGCTGGCTCTGGCCGGTTGCAACAGTTCCCCCTCATCGGACCAGGCCGGCAACGCCAATCCGGCGTCCTCGGGTAGCACCACGACGGCCGCGGTTCCCAGTGCGGTCAGCGGCACCATCTCGCTGCGTGCGGGTACCCCGCAGCCATCCGACAAGGCAACTCTGGTACTGAACCTGGCCGATGTATCCTCCAGCGCGGCCGGCTCCGCGCCGCTGGCCACCCAGACCACTCCGGCCGGCGCGTTTCCGCAGCCGTTCAAGCTGACCTTCAATCCGGCCGACGTGAAGCCGAACGATCTCTACGTGGTGCAGGCGATCCTCACCGACGGCGATCGTCATTACACGATGCCGATCCAGGCGCCGGTGCTGGCCAAGGGCAGCAAGAACGAAGGCGTGTCGATCGAGCTGGTGGCAGAACAAACGCCCGGCGAGAAGCTGCTGGCCGCGTTCAAGGCGGAGCAGGAGCAGCTCGGCGCGATGAAAGCCAGTCACGGCACCAAGCTGGAGAAAGACGAATCGCGCGGCTGGCAGGTGTTCCGCCGCGATGGCGAGATCAAGTTCATCCGTGAGTTGGTCGAGTACACCAAGGCCGGTTTCACCAGCACCGATTATGCGTACAAGGACGGCAAGCCCTGGGCCGTCGTGCAGCAGAACAAGCCCAGCCCCGACGGCAAGCCCACGTCCGTCGACCGCGCCGGCTGGACCGACGATGGCACACTGGTGTTGGCACAGCACCAGGTCGGCAGTGACGTGCAGCCACTCGATGCGGACGCGGCGGCGAAGTTGAAGCAGGAAGGCATCGATATCCTCAGCCTGGCCACGAACGGCAAGAACAAGTAAGCGCTGGCGATCATCGCCAAAGAAAAAAGTCCGCCAGTGAACCTGGCGGCCTTTTGTGGGTTACCGAAACCGCCCGGATCGCGCCGGGCGGCGTCCATCTCAGAGCAGGATCCTGAAGCCCATGTTGATGTTGTTGTAGCGCTGGCTGCTGTCGCTGAAACGACCGGTGTAGCCGACCCAGCTCGACACGCTCGGGGTCAGTTGGGTGGTCAGGCCCACATTGGCCATGCCCCAGGTCTTGTCGGGTACATACCCGGTGAGCGTGAACGAACCGGCCATGCTGGTCAGCCCGGCGGTGACTTCGCTCGGGTCGGCCTTGCTGTCGTGGTTCCAGGACAGCTCGACAAAAGGCTTCAGGACGGCGTTCGAGATCTGGAACTCGCCCTGCATGCGCACCCCGACGGTGCTGATGAGCGCCTTGCGCTGCTGGTTGGCGAACCACATCGCGGTGCCATCGTTGCCGCCTTCGCGAAAGCCGCTGACGCCGATGTCATGCCACTCGACGTTGGCAAATGGGCCGTATTGCAGCTTGTCCTGGCCGAACCACCAGCCGCCGGTGAAGCCCAGGCCACCGTGGGAGCCGCCGGTGTTGCCGTTCTCGGTGCGCGTCATCGGGCCCATCTGGATGATGCGATCGACATCGGTGAAATGGGCGTGGCCCGCTTCGCCGTAAGCACCGGCGTAGGCGCCACCGGAGTGGTAGGTGATATAGGCGAGCGCGGAGATGTCCTGCATCACGTAGCCGCCGCTACCGCCGACCACGCCCGCGTTGGTGTGGCCCAGGCCCAGCGCAGCTCCGATTGAGAGGTTGTCGCTGTAGTGCAGATCGCCGCCGAGGGTCAGATTGAAATTGTTGCTGTTGACCTTGGGCGAGGTGTCGGACGCGTCGAAGCTCTGCTGGCTGTAGTTGGCATGGGCAAACATGCGTGTGCCGCTGCCGGAGCCGTCACTGAGCATTTCCTGGCGCACGGTCCGCGTCTGCGTCGTGATCGAGGTCAGCGGCGCCTGGCTGAGGAGAGAGGTCTGGCCGGGTGCCGCGATTTCAGACAATACCGCCTGGGCGAGTATCCGATCCGCGCCCTGGGTTGGATGCACGCCATCGGCGAACAAGTAAGTCTGGTCGGTGCCCGCGGCGTAGGTGTAGGGCAAGCCGGAACCCGGCGGGCCGCACAGCAGCGAAACCGAGGACGCGCCACAGGCAGGGGTGGTCACATTGGTGAAGCCGTAGGCCGACGGATTGGCAATCAGCTCGTTGAGCAGCGCGAACGCGTTGACCGGGATGATGTTCATGCCGCTGGCGCTGAGCTGATTCAGTCCGATGTTCAACTGGCCGTTGTACAGCATCGACAGTTGGGTGGCGCCGGCAGAAGCGGCAGCACCACCGGCCATGCCCGATGGGGTCTTGCCGATATCAGGCAAGTTGTAGACCAGCGCGTACTTGGCGCCGGCCGCCTGCAGTGAGCCGATCAAGCCGAGCTCCGTCTGCGCCGCGGCAAGCGTGCCGGCGGACAGCACATCGGGATTGGTCGAGGTGGCGGTCAGATAGAAGATGTCGTTGGCACCGCCCCACACCTGGTAAAGCGCGTGGGCATCCGCCGCGCCGCCGTTGGCGGCCAGATACATCTGCAACTGCTGTGGCAGCGTCGGTATCGGGCCGGCGGAGGAATTGTTCACCAGGCCCGCCGTGCCGAAAGCATAATCGGTGCCCCCCAGCAGCGAGGCGGTGACCGGCAGGCCGAGGCCGTTGGCGACCATCTCTGGCGCGGTAAGACCCGGATTGGTGGTGAAGCGCAGCGGCGGCTGGATCTGCGGGTACAGGGCCAGGGAAAGATTCCCGCCGTCGCTGAGGCTGTCGCCAATGACGACGACCTTGCTGAACTGGGCGGCGCTGGCGGCGCTGCTGGCCAGCAGCGTGGCGGCGATGGCGCCTGCGAGAAAACGTTTGCGATACATGTTTATGTCGGACTCCAAAGGTGGACAGATCGGATCGTCACCGCGCTACGGTAGCCCACTCCATACCGTTGCGCATGCTGCGCTGCATCGCGATTATTTACGTTGCAGCACAAGGGATTGGCTAGCGATTCTTGGCGCGCAGCAACGCGTCGGCGAAGGCACTGTTGCTCGGGGCAGGCGCTGGCTTGACCAGTGCTGTCGGGCGCGTCCCAGCGCCGCCGCTGCGGCGCGGCTCGCGGGAGCCCGAGGAGGGTCGCTCCCGGCTCTGGCCTGGCTCGTCGTCGAGCCGCATCGACAATCCGATACGCTGCCGGGGCAGGTCGATCTCCATCACCTTGACCTTGACGATGTCGCCGGCCTTGACCGCGTCGCGCGGATCCTTGACGAAGCTGTGCGACAACGCCGAAACGTGGACCAGGCCGTCCTGGTGCACGCCGATATCGACGAACGCGCCGAACGCGGCCACGTTGGTGACGCGGCCTTCGAGGATCATGCCGGGCGTGAGGTCTTTCACGTCCTCGACGCCCTCGGCGAATGTCGGCGCCACGAATTGCGGACGCGGATCGCGGCCGGGCTTTTCCAGCTCCTTCAGGATATCGCGCACGGTCGGTACACCAAATTTTTCGTCGGTGAATTGTTCGGCCTTCAGGCCACGCAGGAAGGTGCTGTCGCCGATGATGTTGCGCACCTCGCGACCGCACTGGGCAATGATCCGCTCCACCACCGGATAGGCTTCCGGATGCACCGCGCTGGCGTCCAGCGGATTGTCCCCACCGGTCACCCGCAGGAAGCCGGCGCACTGTTCGAACGCCTTGTCCCCCAGCCGCGGCACTTTCAGCAGCGCCTTGCGGTTGGCAAACGGGCCGTGGGCATCGCGGTGTCTCACCACGTTCTCGGCTACGCTGCTGCTCAGGCCGGCCACGCGCGACAGCAGGGCGGCGGAAGCGGTGTTCACGTCCACGCCAACCGCATTGACGCAGTCCTCGACGCGGGCGTCCAATGCGCGGGCCAGCTTGATCTGGTTGACGTCGTGCTGGTACTGGCCCACGCCGATCGCCTTCGGCTCGATTTTCACCAGTTCGGCCAGTGGATCCTGCAACCGGCGCGCGATCGAGACGGCGCCGCGCAGGCTCACGTCCAGATCCGGAAACTCCTTGGCGCCGGTTTCGGAGGCCGAGTAAACCGAGGCGCCAGCTTCACTCACTACCACCTTGGACAGGTTGGCGTCGGGCAGCTTCTTGATCAACTCGCCGGCGAGCTTGTCGGTTTCGCGTGACGCCGTGCCGTTGCCAATCGCGATCAGGTCCACGCGGTGCTGCTTGCACAACTTGGCGAGCGCGATCAGCGACTCGTTCCATTGCCGGCGCGGTTGCAGCGGGTAGATCGTGTCGGTGGCCAGCAGCTTGCCGGTGGGATCGACCACGGCCACCTTGCAGCCGGTGCGGATGCCCGGGTCCAGCCCCATCACCGTCTTCGCGCCGGCCGGCGCGGCCAGCATCAGATCTTTCAGATTGTCGCCGAACACCCGGATCGCCTCGTCCTCGGCGCCTTCACGCACGCGACCGAACAGGTCCAGGGTGAGGTGCAGGTGCAGCTTCACGCGCCAGGTCAGGCGCACGGTTTCGCGCAGCCAGGCGTCAGCGGCGCGGCCGCGATCGACCATGCCGGCACGGACGGCGACGCGGCCCTCACCCTCGGCGTGACCTTGTGCGCTGTCGGTGGTGGGGGCCAGCTCCAGCTCGATCACCCCTTCGTTGCGCGCGCGCATCAACGCCAGCAGGCGATGCGAGGGAATCTTGCCGATCGGTTCGACGTGGTCGAAATAGTCGCGGAACTTGGCGCCTTCATTTTCCTTGCCTGCCACGACTTTCGCGCGGATCTGCCCGTGCGCCCACAGCCAGTCACGCAACTCGCCAACCAGTTGCGCGTCTTCGGCGATCAACTCCATCAGGATCGCGCGGGCACCATCCAGCGCGGCACGCACGTCGGCGACGCCTCTGTCCGCATCGACGAAGGACTCGGCAAACGATTCGGGAGTCAGCGTCGGGTCTTCGCGCAGGCCCAGCGCCAGCGGCTCGAGCCCGGCTTCGCGGGCGATCTGCGCCTTGGTGCGGCGCTTGGGCTTGTACGGCAGATACAGGTCTTCCAATCGCGCCTTGGTGTCTGCCGCGAGCAGGTCGGCCTTCAGCGCCTCGCTGAGCTTGCCCTGTTCCTCGACGCTGGCGAGGATCGCCGCGCGCCGCTCCTCCAGTTCGCGCAGATAGCGCAGGCGCTCTTCCAGCAAGCGCAGCTGGGTGTCGTCGAGCCCGCCGGTGACCTCCTTGCGATAGCGCGCGATGAACGGCACGGTGGCACCGCCATCAAGCAGGTCGACGGCCGCGCGCACCTGTTCGGTTTTCGCGGCGATGTCATGGGCAATGCGTTGTTCGATACTTTGCATGGGGACCTTTTCGGTTTCCTGGGACAACACCTGGGCGCGCCGGTGCGGCGGATCAGTCCGTGGATGATACCAAGCGCGTGTCCGCGGCCAGGTGGCGCCGGGCGGGGAAGAAAACGGCGCCGCGATGCCACTTGCGGCGCCGTGCACGGCACCGGCCAAATCAGGCGCTGAATGAATTGCTGGTGTCGGGCTTGGTCGGGTTCGCCTTGAACTCGCTGGCACGGCCGTTGAGCACCAGCGTCTTGGCCAGCTTGTCGTGCAGACCCTGCTTGCGAGCGGTCCAGCCGACCATCAGAAAACCGATGCCAAGAATGATGAGGCTGAGGAATTTGGCCAGATAGCGCCCCAGCGCGCGCGGGAAGCTGATCCGGTGGCCCTCGAGGTCGGTGACCCGGATGCCGAGCGCGAGCTTGCCCAGCGTGGCCTGCCACGGCGAGCTTTCGCATATCGCGAAGTACAGCCAGACAATCGCCGTGGTGATCAGGATGGGAACAGTCATCGTGGCGTAGTACTGGCTGTAGGCGGCCAGCACCACGTGCGGGTCGGTGGGTGCCGCAAGCATCGCCTGCTTCATCGCCTCCTGCGCCGCATCGCCACCCATCGCTTTCATGATCAGCAGGTTCGGGATGACCATGACGATCCAGTCAATGACATAGGCGGCCACCCGCTTCCAGAATCCGGCGTGGTCCTCCAGCGCGGCCGCGGTGGTTTGCGGCAACGCCTGCAACGGCGCACCCGGTGCCGCATAGGGATTGTCCGGTGCGGGGCTGACCGCAGGCACCGCGTCGCGGAGCAACACCGAAAGCGGCTGCCAGTCGGCGAGGCCTTCATACCAGGCGAGATCCGCCGGGCTGACCTTGCCGCTGCGCAGCCATTCGCGCACGTCGTCCTCTTTATACGGGCCATGCCGTTCGCCATCGCGGCCGATCCAGATTTCCATTGCGTGCTCTCCGTGCGGGTCAGAGTGCGCATGATGCCACGAGAGTAATGCTGCGCGAATCGTTCAGGCGGCGCTTCGGCGTTTGAGGTGCACCAGCAGCAGCGAGATCGCGGCCGGGGTGACGCCGCTGATGCGTGCGGCCTGGCCGAGCGTGGCCGGCTGCGTGCGCTTGAGCTTGAGCAGCACCTCGGCTGACAGACCGCGCACCCGGTCGTAGTCGAAACTGGCCGGAATGGCGGTGTGCTCGTGGCGGCGCTGGCGTTCGATCTCCTCACGCTGGCGTTCGAGGTAGCCCGCGTACTTCACCTGCACCTCGACCTGGGCAGCCACATCGTCGCGCCGTACCGGCGGCCCGAAAGCATCGACGCCGGTCAGTTTGGCGTAATCCAGTTCGGGCCGGCGCAGCAGCTCGATCGCGCTGGTCTCGTGACTGACTGTCACGCCCAGCTCGCGCTGCACCGCCTGGCCCAGAGCGTTGTTCGGTGCGGCGTGCAGCGCGCCCAGGCGCCGGGTCTCATCTTCGACCGCGTCGCGCTTGGCGCGCAGCGCGTCGTAACGCGCCCGCGACACCACGCCCAGTTCGAAGCCCTGCTCGGTCAGGCGCAGGTCGGCATTGTCCTCGCGCAGGTGCAGCCGGTATTCGGCGCGCGAGGTGAACATGCGGTAGGGCTCGATCGTGCCGTTGCTGGTGAGATCGTCGATCAGCACGCCGATATAGGCCTCGTCGCGGCGCGGATACCAAGGCGCCTTGCCCTGCACGGCCAGCGCGGCGTTGAGGCCGGCGATCAGGCCCTGCGCGGCGGCCTCTTCGTAGCCGGTGGTGCCGTTGACTTGTCCGGCGAAGTACAGGCCGCTGATGGCCTTGGTTTCCAGCCAGGGGTTGAGTCCGCGCGGGTCGAAATAATCGTACTCGATCGCGTAACCGGGCCGGGTGATATGCGCGTGCTCGAAACCGCGGATCGACTGCACCAGCGCCAGTTGCACGTCATACGGCAGCGAGGTGGAGATACCGTTGGGGTAGATCTCGAACGTGTCCAGCCCTTCCGGCTCGATGAAGATCTGGTGCGAGCTCTTCTCGGCGAAGCGCACCACCTTGTCCTCGATCGACGGGCAGTAACGCGGGCCGACGCCCTCGATCTGACCGGTATACAGCGGCGAGCGATCCAGCGCGCCGCGAATGATCTCATGGGTGCGCTCGCTGGTGTGGGTGATCCAGCAAGGGACCTGGCGCGGATGCTCCTCGCGCGAGCCGAGGTAGGAGAATACCGGCGCGGGCGTGTCGCCCGGCTGCTGCGCAAGGCCACTGAAGTCGATGCTGCGGCTGTCGATGCGCGGCGGGGTGCCGGTCTTCAGGCGGTCGGCGGCCACCGGCAGTTCGCGCAGCCGCTGCGCCAGCGTGGTCGCCGGCGGATCACCGGCGCGGCCGCCGGCGTACTGCGCCTGGCCGATGTGGATCTTGCCGGCGAGAAACGTGCCGGCAGTCAGCACCACCGTGCGTGCGCTGAACGACAGCCCCATCTGGGTGACCACGCCGGTGACGCAACCGTTCTCGATGATCAGGTCATCCACCGCCTGCTGGAACAATTCCAGATTGGGCTGGGTTTCCACGAAGTAGCGGATGGCGGCCTTGTACAACGACCGATCGGCCTGGCAACGGGTGGCGCGTACGGCCGGACCCTTGGAGGCGTTGAGCGTGCGCCACTGGATGCCGGCACGGTCGGCGGCATGGGCCATGACGCCGCCCAGCGCGTCGATTTCCTTGACCAGATGCCCCTTGCCGATGCCGCCGATGGCCGGATTGCAGCTCATCTGGCCGATCGTCTCGATGCTGTGGGTGAGCAAAAGGGTACGCGCACCCGCGCGCGCCGCCGCGAGCGCGGCTTCGGTGCCGGCGTGGCCGCCGCCGATCACGATGACGTCGTAGTGGTTCGGGTGACGCATGGGGTTGCCCTGAGCGCGCAAGAAGTGACAAAACAGGGCGCCATGGTAGCGCCACCGCGCGTCGGCCGAATTCTAATCGCCGCTGGCACGGTTCGTGCTGCATCGACCTTGCACTCTCATGGGCAGACGCTGCGCGAGGAATGTGGGCCGAGGTCGAACGGACAGGGGTTCGATCGTGTACCGTGAGAGGAAGCAAGACGGCACCCTTCGGGGTGCCGTCATCTTTTGTGGCGCCGGAACGGCTGCAGGGCGGGTCGGGGCCGAAATGACGAAGCCCCGCGGCTTTTCGGCCGCGGGGCCTCGTGCTGATAGATCTGGCGCCCGGCGGTCTCAGGAACAGGGGGAATCCAGGATGACCGTATGCCGGGCGCCAGAAACCGTTGATTGTTGGCGTGTGCTGCAAGTCTACAACAGAGAGTCTCGCGGTGATAGTCAGCGCCAGCGCGTGAACAGCAAGTGACTGAAAGGGGGTTTTGTGTCGGGTGGCGGCAACAGCTGACGTGGCGCGTCAGTGTTGCGAGCCGCGGTGCTGAGACGGCGCGCAGCGAATCACATCTTGGCATGGGAGATGCATCGACCCGATCATCCACCGCCACACCAAAGGAATTCACCATGGACACGAGCTTCGACTTCCACCCGGTCTATCCCCACCACGACCTGCTCGTCGAGATCGGCGAAGTGGAAATGGCCATCGATCACCTGGACGACTACGACGCCGAGGATCGCAACTCGCTGCAGCCCGACCTGGAGTCGCGCATGCAGAGCCTGCTCGAAGCACTCGATCATTTGGCGGTCTGAACCAACCGCCCGCGCCAGTGCGTGGTGCGATCACCACGCGCGCCCAGTCGAGGGAAGCTCCGAAAGCTCCGTGTTGACCCCTTCGGCCTCCGCTCGGCGCTTCAGCGGTGCAACACGTTGCCGATGATCTCGACCAGATTGCGCGACAAGCCGGCATGCCCGGCCAGTTCCATGATCGCCGCCTGCGCCAGTGCACGACGCGCCGGCTCCAACCGCTGCCAACCGTTGAACGTCGTGGCCAACCGCGCCGCTACCTGCGGATTGAACGCGTCCAGCGCCGCCAGACGTTCGGTCAGGAAGCGATAACCGGCGCCGTCGAGGCGATGGAACCCGCTGGGGTTTGCACGCACGAAAGTCCCCAGGAGCGACTGCACCCGGTTCGGATTGTGCAAGGTGAAGACCGGATCCTTCTCCAGCTTGATCACGCGCGGCAGCGCCGGCTCGCCGGGTGTTTGCGCCTGCACGGCAAACCACTTGTCCAAGGCCAGCGCGTTGCCGGAGTAACGCTGGCGATAGTCCGCCAGTGCACCTTCGCCATGATCCGCTGGTCCGCGTGCCAGCACCGCCAGCGCGGCAAGCCGGTCGGTCATGCCGGGTGCGTCGCGGTACTGCGCGGCCGCCAGTGGGTGTGCCTGGTCAGCGTCGCGCAGCTGCAGCAGTTCCAGTACCCGACGCTTGAGCCGGCGCCGAGCCTGGCTGGGTGCATCCAGCGCGATCGTGGTGTGTGCGGCCAGCAAGCGATAGCGCCGCCCCAGTGCGTCGGCGCCGAGCCGTTCGGCGAGCTGTCGTTGCAACGTCTGACGCTGCTCGTGGATGCGCTCGGGGTCGACGGTGCTCTCGTGTTCGGCCAGTTCGACCTCGCCCGGCGGAGTCAGCAGGTCGGCCAGCAGCGCATCTTCGGCGCCGCCATGCTTGAACAGTCGTGCCAGTACGTCGCACCAGGCTTGCAGCGCTTCGCCGGACGTGCCATCACGCAGACTTTCGTAGGCGCGGGTGGCCAGCAGCTGGCCCGCTTCCCAGCGGTTGAAGCCGTCGGGATCGTGTTCCAGCAGCAGCGCCAGCTCGGCCGGCGTGTAATCGCATTCGAGGATTACCGGAGCGGAGAAGTCGCGCAGCAGGGAGGGTACCGGCGCCGCCTCGATGCCGCCGAAAACCAGTTTGCGTTCGGCCTGGTGCAATACCACCACCCGTTCGCGCGTGTCGTTGGTTGCCGTGCCGTCCAGTTGCAGCGGCAGCATGACGCCTTCGCGCGAAAACAGCGCGAGCTTGACCGGGATCGGCAGCGGCCGGTGAGCGGCCTTTCCGGCGTTGCCAAGGGCTGGTTGGCTCAGCGTCAGCGTGTATTCCCGTCGCGCCGCGTCGTAGTGGCCCTGCGCGCGCAGATGCGGCGTGCCGGCCTGGCCATACCAGGCGAGGTAGGGCATCAGGTCGGTGTCGTTGGCCTCGCCCAAAGCGCCGAGGAAATCCTCCAGTGTGGCGGCACGCCCGTCGTTGCGTTCAAAATAGCGGTCCATGCCGCGGCGGAAGCCGTCCGGGCCGAGCCGACCGGCCAGCATGCGCACCAGCTCGGCGCCTTTCTCGTACACGGTGGCGGTGTAGAAATTGTTGATCTCGCTGTACTGCGCCGGGCGCACCGGGTGCGCCAGCGGGCCGGCGTCCTCGGGGAATTGGGCGCGGCGCAGCAACGACACATCCTCGATGCGCTTGAGCGGGACGGAGTTCATGGCGGCCGAGAAACTCTGCTCGCGGAACACCGTGAGTCCTTCCTTCAGCGACAGTTGAAACCAGTCGCGGCAGGTCACCCGGTCGCCGCTCCAGTTGTGGAAATACTCGTGCGCGACCACCGACTCGACGCGGCGGTATTCGTCGTCGGTGCTGGAATCCGCGTCGGCCAGCAGGTACTTCGCGTTGAAGATGTTGAGACCCTTGTTCTCCATTGCGCCCATGTTGAAATCGTGGGTGGCCACCACGTGGAATACGTCCAGGTCGTAGTTGCGGCCGTAGACCTGCTCGTCCCAGCGCATCGCGCGCTCCAGCGCGTCCAGTGCGTAGTCGCAGCGGTCGATCGCATCTGCCTCGGCCCAGATGTTGAGCTTCACCGCACGCCCGTCCGCGGTGACGTAATCGCGTCCGATCCGCTCCAGGTGCCCGGCGACCAGCGCGAACAGATAGCTCGGCTTCGGGTGCGGGTCGACGAAGCGGGCCCAGTGCCGGCCGCCTTCCAGTTCGCCGCTCCCGTCCGGGTTGCCGCCGGCGAGCAGCACCGGGAAACGCTCACGATCCGCGCGCAGGGTGACCGTGAAGCGCGACAGCACGTCGGGTCGGTCGGGGAAGAACGTGATGTGGCGAAAGCCCTCGGCTTCACACTGGGTAAGCAAAAAGCCGGTCTCGCGCGGGCCGGACAGGTACAGGCCTTCCAGCGCCGTGTTGGCGGCCGGGCGTACCCGCACCCGCGTTTCCAGCACGCTGTCGTCGCCGACGCCATCGACCTCCAGCACACGACCGTCGCAGCGGTACGCGCTGGCGGGCAACGGCTGGCCATCGAGCACGAGCGAGAGCAGTTGCAGGTTCTCGCCGTCCAGCCGCAGCGGCGCCTGCTGCGCCGGATCACGGCGCAGTTGCAGGCGGCTGGAAATCTCGCTGGCGTCGATGCCGAGCTCGACTTCCATCTCGATCGTTTCCACGCGCCAGGCGGGCGCTCGGTAGTCGCACAGCCGGATCAGCGCGGGGCTTTGTTCGGATACTGCATCCATGGGGTATGACTTGGTTTGGAAACGGAAAAGACTAACATGAGGTTCTTATAACCGCAGGAGAATCCGGTGGCCGCATCAGGCATGACACGATACGGCGTGGAACGCTTGAGCCTGGGCGATGAGGCGATCGTGCTGCTGCACGACCGGCACGATCATCGTCGACTGCGCATCGCGTTGCGCGGAGCCGCACTGCTGGGTTTTGAGGTGCCGTTCGCCGGCGGCCTGCATGATCTGGCCGACGGTCACCGCAACGCCGCCGAGGTGCGCGCGCGGCCTGGTTCGCGCTTCGCGATCCTGGTGCCGTTCGCTGGCCGCATCGCCGACGCGCGTTACCGTTTCGACGGCGTCGCGCAGGATCTTGATCCGGGCGTGGTCGGCAGCGAGCGCGCCAGTCGGCATGGCTTCGTGCGCGACGCGGAGTTTGCGATCGATGGCCTGGATGCCGACGACAGTCGCGCCAGGGTCGCGCTGCGCACGACGGCGATCCGCCCGCGGCCGGGTTACCCTCATGCGATCGATCTCGGCGTGAGTTTCACGCTGGATCGTGACGGCATCACCCTGGAAGCGCGCATGCGCAACGTCGGCGACCGTCCCGCGCCGTCCTTCTTCGGCTGGCACCCGTACTTCCGTTTGCCCGGTGCCGGGCTGGTCGATGACTGGCAGGTACAGATTCCCGCGCAGACCCTGATCCGCACCGGCGCCGACCTCATTGCACTACCCGGCGATGCCGCGTATGTGCCGCTGGACGATGCGCCCGCGCTGGATTTTCGCGAGTCACGCCGCGTCGGCGACAGCATCCTCGATCAGGGTTACACCGACCTGGAGGCCGACGCCGATGGTCGCATCCGCACGCACCTGCGCGATCCGGCCAGCGCCATGGCGCTGGCGCTATGGCAGGAGCGCGGCGTGATGCATGCCTTCACTGGCGACACGCTGGCTCGCGACGCGCGTCGGGCCATCGCGCTGGAGCCGATGGAATGCATGGCTGATGCGTTCAACCGGCCCGAATGCGCCGCCGCGGTCCGGCTGGAGCCGGGCGCCGAACGAACATTCCGCTGTGGCATCGAGGTCGGCGGCGCATGAACGCGCCAACGGATTGCCTACCGGATATCGACCAGATCCGCGACGCGGCAGCGCGCATCGCGCCACATGCGCGGGTCACCCCGGTCATGCGCAGTGTCGCCCTGGACGCATTGAGCGGTGCCGAGCTCTATTTCAAGTGCGAGCACCTGCAGTGCGGTGGTGCGTTCAAGTTCCGCGGCGCCTGCAACGCGGTATGGGCACTGAGCGATGCGCAGGCCGCGCACGGCGTCGTCACCCATTCCTCCGGCAACCACGGCAACGCGCTGGCGCTGGCGGCGGCCACCCGTGGCATCAGCGCGCATGTGGTGGTGCCCGAAGGCGCCGTACGGGCCAAGGTCGCGGCGATCGAGCACGCCGGGGCGATCCTGCATCGGTGCGCGCCGACCCAGGCGGCACGCGAGGCGATGTGTGCCGAAGTGCAACGCACGACCGGCGCCGAACTGGTGCATCCCTACGCCGACCCCCGCGTCATGGCCGGTCAAGGCACCGTGGTACTGGAGTTGCTGCAACAAGCGCCGGGACTCGATACGCTGCTCACCCCGGTCGGGGGCGGTGGGCTGGCCAGCGGCGTGGCGATTGCCGCGCATGCGCTCAATTCCGGCATCGCGTTGTTCGGCGCCGAGCCGCAAGGCGCCGCCGACGCCGCGCAATCACTGGCCCGTGGCGAGCGCGTCACGGACGTCGTGCCGGATACCTTGTGCGATGGCCTGCGCGCCCTGATCGGCATACCCAATCTCGCCGCGTTGCGGCGGTACCGGGTGCAGGTGATCACGGTCAGCGACCGCGAAACCATCGCCGCGATGCAACTGATCTGGACCGAACTGAAACAAGTGGTGGAGATGTCCAGCGCCACCGTGCTCGCCGCGATCCTCAGGCAGCCCGCGCGCTTTGCCGGTCGACGCGTTGGTGTGGTGCTCACCGGGGGCAATGTCGATCTGCAGGCGCTGCCCTGGTAGGCGGCTTCAGCCAGTCGGCCTCAGTCAGGTGGCCTCAGTTTGCCACCGCTTCCGTCGCAGTGTGGCCAATCGTGGACGACGTGGCCACATCGCCGGCGGTTGGCGTGTGGCTGAAAGCATGTAGATCCAGCTGGCTGACCGGGATCGGCCGATAGTCCTCGCCGAATGCCACCTCGCCCGGCTTCCAGCCGGCGGGCCGGCGCACCGCGCCCCAGAACCGCTTCAGCGCCACCCAGTGCAGGCCGATCAGGCCGTAATTGTTGTCCGCATCGACCATCGGATCGCCCACGCCGGTCGGTCGCGGTGCCATGCCATACAGCGCGGTGCCGAAGATCACATCCCAGACCGAGAGCACCTGGCCGTAGTTGCAGTTGTGCAGGGTCGGTCGCTCCGGGTCAACCAGCATGTGATGCAGGCGGTGGAATTTCGGATCGACGAAGATGCGCTCGAACACGCGCCCGAAGCCGATTCGCGCATTCGTGTGCGAGAAATTCTGCACCAGTTCGCCGATCAGCATCAGCCAGGCGAACTGGTCGGGGTCGACGCCGATCACCAGGCCCACCGTGGCCAGGATCATCGACTGGATGAAGCCGTCGACCAGGCTGCCACGGTCGTTCGTCCAGCAACTCATCTGGCGCGTGCTGTGATGCATGCTGTGCAGTGCCCACCACCACGGAATCGCGTGCTGGGTGCGGTGCATCCAGTAGTAGACGAAGTCGTAAACCACGTAATACACGGCAAACAGCAGGTACGGATGCTGGTTGAACCAGGGCAGCCAGTGGGTCAGCGCCAACGGCGAGCCGGTGCTCGAAGTGGCCGTGTCGACGCCACCGAACAAGTGGCTGAACGGAGTCAGCACCAGATAGGTGAACAGCGGAAAGATGCCCAGCAGCATCAGCACGGTGTAGTTGCGGTCAACCAGGGTGAGCTTGCGGTCGCTCCACTTCTCGGCTGGCCACCAGGTTTCCAGCGGGCGGAAGATAAGGCCGATGATGCCGACCTGGAACGCCGAGATCAGCAGCGCCGCGGCGATCTCGTGCGGATCGCCAGAGAGGCCGTTCAAGTGCAGCAGGTCGAGCAATGGCACCACGGCATGCGTGCTGAGCCAGCCGACCAGATATTGCCAGAGCGAGAAGAGATCAAACATTGCGACGTGTTCGGATTTCGCGAGCGCCCATCATATCGCTGGCTGAAATCGCCGAACTGAATGCCGGGTCAGCCACGTCGGGGTACTCCGATCCCGCTGACCGCGAGCAGGCCCAGCAGTACCAGCACGATACCGGCCGCCTCCAGCGCGGACGGCTGCTCGTGCAGGATCAGCCAGGCCAGCAGCACGCTGAGTACCGGCACGCCCAGGCTGGACACGCTGGCCACCGTGGTGGGTAGCCGCTGCAGCACGATCGACCACAGCCACCAGGCCAGCGCCGAGGCCAGCACCGCGCTGTACGCCAGCCCGGCGATGAAGGCCAGGTTCCAGGCGATCGGCCGTTGCGGCACGGCGAGCGCGACCAGGCCGAGCGCCACGCCGCCCACCAGCATCTGCCACGCGGTGAGGTTGAGCACGTCGACGGGGCGGCGGCGGAACAGGCGTTTGCTGAGCACGGTGCCGACGGCCCACGCCAGACCGCCCACAATCGCCAGCGTGGTGCTCATCGCGCTGCCCATGGCGTGCCACGGCGCGATGATGCACAACAATCCCGCGGCCGCCAGCGCCAGCCCCAGCCAATGGCGCGCCGTGGGCGTGTCGCCGAGGATCAGCCACGCCAGCAGCACCGCCCAGAATGGCATGGTGTAGGCGAGCAAAGCGACATGGCCGGCGCCGCCATGAAGCAGGGCCCATTGCTCCAGCCCCTGGAACGCGGCGGTCTGGGTCAGTCCGATCAGGATCATCGGCAACAGCGGCGGCGGGCGCAGCGATTTGCGCAACACCAGCAGTACCGCGAACAGCACCGCCGCGCCGATCAGGTAGCGCAGCGCGGCGAAATCGAACGGCCCGGCGTAGGCCAGCACCTGTTTCATCACCACCCAGCTGTAGGCCCACAACACGATGGTGACGAGCAG
>CAJDVU010000019.1_pt1 | contig 39660 bp, 39 predicted proteins | sample 7391431 | NCBI WGS metagenome assembly CAJDVU01 (sample SAMEA7055700, study PRJEB34461) | soil metagenome | biome: terrestrial ecosystem; feature: Peninsula; material: soil | place: Antarctica | collected 2016
GCGATCAAAGATCCACGGTGAGGTCAGACTCATTGACAGTTTGACGAAGCGTGGATTGACCTGCTCGCTCGCGGGCAGCGACAGGCGAAAACTCCCGTCCTCGGCGCGCCGCAGCGGTGCATCCCGCCAGGCCCGACGATGTACGCCGGTCAAGCTGACCACGTCGAGCCGCAACCACGGCTGCAGCCATCGTGGTGGTTGCCACGGCAAAGTGACGGATGCGGACCCCGACTCATGGCGCAAGGTCACATAGCGCTCGGGACGCTCTGTCAGGCGGCGCAGGCGTTTGCCACTCAACGCGAGCTGGCTGCGGTGCGCCTGCAGCGCGGTGAGCTTGTTCGACATCTGCGCCGGCGTGGGATCGATCTGGACGAAATCGCGGCGGCCCGGGTCGCCATGCACCAGATAAGTGAGCAGCACCGGCGGCTGGGCATGGCCGGCCAAGGCCAGGCGCACCAGCACGTGTGCCGCGCTGTGATCGGGATGACGATCGCGCAGAGAAGGCAGCGCGATCAGATCAGGCGTGAAGCGGACGATCGCATCGGAGACCGCCGCCACGGCCTGGTCGGGCGACTGCAGCAGCATGTCGGTGACGCCCAGGTCAGGCCAGCTCAGCGTCTGCAGCGCAGGCGGCCGAATTCCCAGCGCGGCGAGCGCGTGCCGCAGTTCCGCACCGCGCCGCTCAGCCCAACGCTGCCGATCCGGGGCGCCAATGCGCCATCGACGCTCCAGCCAGCGTTGCGGCCATGGATTGTTGTCGCCCGCGGTCAGCAACAGGATCTGCACCTCGCCACCGGCCGCCCGCACCTGCTGAATCAGCACGCCGGTGGCGATGGTCTCGTCATCCGGATGGGGTGTGATCACCAGCAAGCGCGTCCGGGCGGAAAGCGGCGGCAAGTCACCGAGCGCGCGCGCCGTCATCAACGCCACCGGGCCAGCAACTCCAGCAGCAGCAGGTCAACCCGCAACGGCCCACGCAAACTTTCGCGCGTGCGGTTCGTCACGTCATACCAGTCGCTCAGCGCCTCGCCATCCAGAGCGCTGCCGAGCGGCAGCGCCAGGTGCAGTGAACGCGCCCGCAGCTCGTCCGCCGCCGCCTGTGCAGCAAACCACAGCCGCTGCGCCGGATCGTCATCCAGCCAGCGTTTCACCACCTCGTCCGGCCGGCCGCGCCCGGCGGCCAGCGCGGCCAGGTCCTTGCGTACTTCGGTGCGCTGCGCCAGCGCGCCGCGTTGTGCCCAGGCCCTGGCGAGGCCGGGATTTCCGCCCGCCGCCGCCAGCGCGCTGCTGGCATCGGACACACCCTCCGCTTGCAGCCACGCCAGCGCCACTGAAGGCTCCGGCAATTGGAACTCGATGCGCTGGCAACGGCTGCGGATCGTCTGTGGCAAGCGCCACGGTGCATCGGCCAGCAGGATCAACATGGTCTGCGCCGCCGGTTCCTCCAGCGTCTTCAACAAGGCATTGGCTGCCGCGGCGTTCATCGCATCGGCCGGGTCGACTGTCACCACCTGCCAGCCGCCGAGCTGGCTGCGCATGGCCAGGCGCGCGGACAGCTCGCGGATCTGCTCAACCACAATCTCGGTACGCGGCGTGCGATCCTTGCGCAAGCCGAACGTCAGCTCGACGATATCCGGATGCGTTCCGGCGTCGGCCAGCTGGCAGCCGCGGCAGTGCCCACACGCCTGTCCTGCGGTTGCCCTGGCACACATCAACCCGCGCACGAAGCGGCGCGCGAATTCGCGCTTGCCCAGGCCGGCGGCCCCGCACAGCAACAACGCATGCGGCAGTGCATCGTGCTGAGCGCGCGCCTGCAACCGTGCCCAGTGTTCAGCATGCCACGGCCGCGCGTTCATGCTGCCGATTCCACGAGCCAGGTCGTCAACACTTGGGTGGCAGCGCGCAGCACCGTGGCCGGCGGCTGACTGGCGTCGATCACGCGAAAACGCGCTGGCTCGAGCGCGGCACGTTCGCGATAGTTGGCTCGTACCCGCTCGAAAAATGCGTCGGCCTCGGACTCAATCCGGTCGGCGTTGCCGCGACCGGCAATGCGCGCACGACCGGTCGCCACAGGCAGGTCGAGCAGCAAGGTCAGGTCGGGCTTCACGCCGGCACACGCCCATTGCTCCAGATCGGCAATGCGTGACGACGGCTGGCCGCGGCCGCCGCCCTGGTAGGCATGGCTGGCATCGGCGTAGCGATCGCATAGCACCCATTGGCCGGCGGCCAGGGATGGTTCGATCACTTCGCGGACCAGCTGAGCACGCGAGGCGAACATCAGCAGCAACTCGGTCTCCGCCGCCAGCCCGCGCATCGTCGGATCCAGCACGGTGGCACGCACCGCCTCGCCGACCGGGGTACCACCGGGTTCGCGGGTCTGCACCACACGGATGCCGCGGCTTTCAAGAACGTTCCGCACGCCGGCCAGCAGGGTGCTCTTGCCGGCGCCTTCGCCGCCTTCAAGGCTGATGAATTTGCCGCGGGGTGCAATCATCGGCATTGTTTCCGTTGGTAGCAGTTGACGTTGCGGTTGTGCTCGGGCAGGGAACTGGCGAAGACGTGGCTGCCGTCGCCGCGAGCCACGAAATACAGCGCGTCGCCATCGGCCGGATGCAACGCGGCCACGATCGCAGGCTTCCCCGGCAACGCAATCGGGGTCGGCGGCAGCCCCGGTCGAGTGTAGGTGTTGTACGGCGTATCCGTGGTGAGATCGCTCTTGCGGATATTCCCGGTATAGCGGGCGCCCATGCCGTAGATCACGCTGGGATCGGTCTGCAACAGCATGTGGTCCTCCAGACGCCGCACGAACACCCCGGCGATCTTCGCACGCTCGTCGGCGCGGCCCGTTTCCTTCTCCACGATCGAGGCGAGGATCAAGGCGTCGTACGGCGTCGCCAGCGGCAGACCGCTCTGGCGACCTGGCCACAGCGCGGCAAGGGTGTTCTCCATCGCGACGTGAGCGCGCCGGAGAACATCCAGATCGCTGTCACCTTTCACGTAAGCATAAGTCTCGGGAAGGAACCGGCCTTCCGGCGCCTCGCCGGCCGCGCCGATCTTCTGCATGATGGCGGCACCATCGAGCCCTTCGGTGATGTGCTCCAATTTGTCGGCGTGAGCCAGGGCCTGGCGCAGTTCGGCAAAGGTCCAGCCGTCGACGATCGTGAAGTTGCGTTGCAATACCTTCCCCGCCGCCATGTTCGCCAGCAGTTGGCGCGGTGTCATGCCCGGCTCCAACGCATATTCGCCGGCGTGCAGCTTGCCGGCCACGTGCATCTGCTCGGCGAGCAGTCGCCAGTACCAGGGACTGGCTCCGCTGAAGCCCTGGCGCCGCAACTCGGCCACGATGCCCTTGAAGCTGGTGCCGCGGCTGACGTCGATGCTGCGGTGCTGCGCTGACACGTTCAACGGTGCCATGCTGAAGCGCTGATAGTCATTCCAGCCGACCACGAGAGCGGCGGCCACCGCCAGCAATGCCAGCAGCAACAACAGGCGTGGCCAAGCGCGTCCGCGCATCGATCGATCACTCATCCGCCCTGCTCCATCACAAATCCCAGGTTGCGCCAATGCTGCTGCAACTGACGCGCTACCTCACCGGACACAAAATTCCGCCCAGCCACTGACTGTACCGGGAGAATGCCGCGCACACTCGAACTCAGGAACACTTCGCTGGCCGCGGACAACGCATCCAGGCTCAACTCGACCACGCGCGCCTGCGGACACACTGCCAACACCTCGGCTCGCGCGACGCCAGCCACGCCACAGCGATCCAGCGCCGGTGTCAGCAATTCACCTCCGACCACGGCAAACAGATTGGCCATCGTCGCCGAAATCATCCGCTCATGACTATCACGCAGCAGCCCCTCGGCAATCGCCGGGTCGCTCCACTCGGCCCGCGCCAGCACCTGCTCCAGGCGATTCAGATGTTTGATGCCAGCCAGCCGTGGCTGCTCGGCCAGGCGCAGTTCGCACACGTGCATGCGGACGCCTTGAAAGTAAGCCTCGCCAGCCACCGGCGGCGGCACAAACGCCGCGACTATCCGCGTTGGCCTGGTCGTTACCGGCAAGCGGTAACCGCGCTCGCCGATGCCGCGAGTCAAGGTGATCTTCACGACTGCCTGCGCCATGCCAGCGCCAACGCGCTGCAGCTCGCGCCACAGTAGTGCCGGATCAGGCGGCGGCAGCTGCAAGCGCCGGCAACCTTCGGCCAGGCGTTGCATGTGACGAGACCACAGCGGGACGCGGGTGTCGACCAGGCGAATGCTCTCGAACAGACCGTCACCGTAGCCGAGGCCGCGATCGAGCCCACTGACTTGCCCCGACGCCACGCCGTCGACCAGCATCCGCGCGCTCATCAGTCCGGCACCCCGAGTGCACGTAGCAGCCCGCGTGCCTTCGCGCCGGTTTCTTCCAGTTCGTCCGTAGCGACCGAGTCGGCGACAATCCCCGCGCCGGCACGCAGGCTCACCTGATTGCCGACCAACGTCAGTGTGCGGATCAGGATGTTCAGATCAAGCTCGCCATTGCAGTCGAGATAGCCCAATGCACCGGTATAGAAACCGCGCGGTGTGCGCTCCAGCTCAGCGATGATTTGCATGCAGCGCACCTTCGGGCAACCGGTGATGGTGCCGCCGGGAAAGATCGCGGCAATGACCTCTCCGGGTGTCACCTCCGCGCGCAACCGCCCGCGTACATTGGAGACGATGTGGTGAACGTGGGCGTAACTCTCAACCCCCATCAGCTCGCTCACCTCGACCGTACCGGGCACGCAGACACGACCCAGATCGTTGCGCGCCAGATCGATCAACATCACATGCTCGGCACGCTCCTTGGGGTGCGAACTCAGTTCGCGGATGCGCGCCGGCTCGTCGTCGCCGAGATATCGCGGCCGGGTCCCGGCGATCGGCCGCGTCTGCACTACGCCACCGCGAACCTCGACCAGCCGCTCGGGCGAAGAGCTCAATACCGCCCAACCTGGCTGCTGCAGCAAGCCGGCGAATGGCGCCGGATTGGCGAGGCGAAGCGCGTCGTAGAGCGTCGCGGGCGCCGGCGGCCGCGCATAACGAGCAATCCAGCCTCGCGACAGGTTCGCCTGGAAAATGTCGCCGGCACGGAGGTGCTCATGAATGCATTCGACTCCATCAAGAAAATCGTCCGGCGCGTCTTCGCCGCAGGTCTCGAGCGTGGGAAGCACGGCCCGCGTCGGCAGAACGGCGAGATCCGCTTCGAGCAAGTCGAGCAGATGTTCGCGGCCCGTCTCGGCCAGCAGGATCGTGCGTTCACGCAGATGGTCGACGATCACCGCGGCGGGACAGCGCAAAGCCAACGCCAGCGGCTGTGCCGACACCGAGGGCACGCTCAGGCTCGGCTCGATCTCGCCAACCAGCTCGTAGCTCAACAGCAACACCCAGCCTCCATGAAACGGCAAGCCATCGTCAGGGGCGCAGCGGCGCTCGGCCTGCCATGCGCGGTCGAGCACATCGAGAAAGCGCCCCGGTTGCACGCGCCCGGCGCCGTCACGCACCATCCGGTCCGCGGCGAGCACCAGCCGATCCTCGGGAAATGCAAACAGGATGTCGTAGCGCGACTGCGCCGTGCCGTGCATCACGCTCTGCAAGAGGCAGGGATAGCGCTCCGGAAAAGCCGCGGCCGGCCCGAGCAGGTCGCGTCGTCCGTCCACCCAGCGGCGATGGCAAGGCACGCCCGATCAGTCGATCAAACGCGACGGAAGACCAGCGTGCCGTTGGTGCCGCCGAAACCAAACGAGTTGGAGATCGCCACGTCGAGCCTGGCCTCGCGCGCGGTGTTCGGCACGAAGTCGAGGTCGCAGCCTTCGCCTGGCTCATCGAGGTTGATCGTCGGCGGCAAAACCTGGTCGCGCAGCGCCAGGATGCTGAAGATCGCCTCGACCCCGCCAGCGGCGCCGAGCAGGTGCCCGGTGGTCGACTTGGTTGAGCTCATTGCCAGTTTGTAGGCATGGTCGCCGAACACTTTCTTCGCGGCCATCACTTCACCGAGGTCACCCAGCGGCGTGGAGGTGCCATGGGCGTTGACGTACTGCACCTCGCTCGGATTGAGGCCCGCGTCGTTCAGTGCGGTCTGGATGCAGCGCGCAGCGCCCTCGCCTCCCACGCTCGGCGCGGTGATGTGGAATGCATCGCCGCTCATGCCGAAGCCGACCAGCTCGGCGTGGATGTGAGCGCCACGGGCCTTGGCCTGCTCGTACTCCTCCAGCATCAGCACCCCGGCGCCGTCGGACAGCACGAAGCCGTCGCGGTCCTTGTCCCATGGACGACTGGCCTTGGTCGGTTCATCGTTGCGCGTGGACATCGCCTTGGCCGAGCAGAAGCCGGCCATCGCCGTCCCGGTGGTGGCGAACTCGGCGCCACCGGCGATCATCGCATCGGCATCGCCGTACTGGATCATGCGTGCGGCCAGACCAATGTTGTGCGCGCCGGTGGTGCATGCCGTAACGCAGGCAATGTTCGGGCCCTTCAGACCGAACATGATCGACAACTGGCCCGAGACCATATTGATGATCGAGCTGGGCACGTAGAACGGCGATACGCGGCGCGGCCCCTTGGCGGCCAGCTCCAGCGTGGTCGCCTCGATCGTGTACAGGCCACCGATTCCGGCGCCGACGGCAACGCCGACGCGCGGCGCGTTGGCCTCGGTGATCTCCAATCCGGAATCGCGCAAGGCCTGGGTTCCAGCCGCCACTCCGTAGTGGATGAATGGGTCCATCTTCTTGATGTCCTTGAGCGGCATCCACTGCGCCGGATCAAAGCCGCTGATCTGACCAGCGATGCGCGTGGAATAAGCCGAGGTATCGAAATGGACCACCGGGCCGATGCCGCTGACCCCCTTGACCACTCGATCCCACGCGCTGGCGATGTCGTTTCCGACGGGCGAAATGATGCCCATGCCGGTGACTACTACTCGACGCTTGCTCATGCTTTGTTCCTTCGTGAGTCCCGGAAACCCGACCTCAGCCGATGTCCGACCAGGCGGCGCCCGGGATACGTTGTCCATCCAGGTCAACGATGCACCATGCGCACCATACGGGATCGGACGTCGCGAGATGCAGAAACGAAAACTGCGCCCTTCAGGCGCAGCACTCGATATCGCTACCGGCCCGCACCGGCGTGCTTGCGGCGCGCCAGGCAAACGGGCGGCATGCCACCGGAATCGATCAATCCTTGGAATGCGCCTTGATGTAGTCAACGGCCTGCTGCACGGTCGTGATCTTCTCGGCATCCTCGTCGGGAATCTCGGTCTCGAACTCTTCCTCGAGCGCCATCACCAGTTCCACCGTGTCCAGCGAATCCGCACCCAGATCATCCACGAACGACGCGTTCGCCGTGACTTCATCTTCCTTGACGCCCAACTGCTCGACGACGATTTTCTTGACGCGCTCTTCGATGGTGCTCATGTTGCCCATACCTCGCAAGGAGTGATTGTTTGCCGGTACCGGCCCGACGACGTGCAAGAGACCGGCGGCATTGTAGTGGCTAAGCCCGCGGGCCGCCACGATCCGCCGGCGATGACACGACGCCCGTACCTTTGCACCGACGCGAAGTCGCAATTGTCGCCTAAAACGGAGCTGCTGGCGACAACTTTTCGGCGGCGGCCGCGCATTTTGTGAAAAAATCACCTACCTGCCGTGGCCGCCACCGAACGTTCGTGCCCGGGGAACGTCGCCATGCCGGTAGCAGCTTCCCAAGCTGCTACGCCATGTACATTCCGCCGTTGACATGCAGCGTCTGGCCGGTGATGTAGGCCGCCGCGGGCGAGGCCAGAAACGCCACGGCGCTGGCGATGTCCGCCGCCTCGCCCAGACGGCCCAGCGCGATCTGGCCCAGCATGGCCTGCTTCAATTCCTCCGGCAGCGCGCGCGTCATGTCCGTATCGATGAAGCCGGGCGCCACCACGTTGACCGTGATGCCGCGCGTGCCGACCTCGCGCGCCAGCGACTTGGAGAACGCGATGATGCCAGCCTTGGCCGCCGCGTAGTTGGCCTGTCCCGGATTGCCGGTAAGTCCGATCACCGAGGCGATCGAGATGATGCGGCCTTTGCGTGCCTTCATCATGCCACGCATCACCGCCTTGGAAGTGCGGTAGACCGAGGACAGATTGGTATCGATGACCGCCTGCCAGTCCTCCTCCCTCATCCGCATCAGCAACTGGTCGCGGGTGATGCCTGCGTTGTTGACGAGGATCGAAACCGCGCCAAATTCCTTCGCGATGCCATCGATCAGTGTCTGGACTGCCACGCCATCGGTGACGTTCAATTCGCGACCGTGCCCGCCGTGGGCAGCCAGCCGCTCACCGATTGCCGTGGCGCCGCCCGCGCTGGTGGCGGTGCCGACGACAGTCGCACCCATGGACGCCAGCTGGTCAGCGATCGCCGCACCGATGCCGCGACTGGCGCCGGTAACCAGGGCAATTTCACCTTGCAGGAGTTTGTTCATGAGCCGGGGCCTTGTGCAGCGGAGGACGGGGGACGGAGCGCGAGGAACGGGAAACGGAGAATCGGGAACGGAACACGGGGAAGCCCAGCGCGGACGGGCTCAAAAGCTTCGTCTCAAGTCCACTCGGCACGTGCGGTTTCGAGATCGGCCGGAGTGCCGATCGCCCGCGCGTCGACGCTCTTGTCAATGCGTTTGATCAGGCCGGACAAGACCTTGCCCGGGCCGCACTCGGCGACCCGGGTGGCGCCACCGGCAACCAGCGCCTGCACGCATTCCGTCCAGCGCACCGGCAGATACAGTTGCCGCTGCAGTGCGCCGCGGATCTCCGCGGCCGTGGCGTAGCTGCGCGCCTCGGCATTCTGGACCACCGGGATCGATGGCAGAGCCCAGTCGATCGCCGCCATGCGCTCGCCCAACTGATTGGCTGCCTCGCGCATCAGGGCGCAGTGCGACGGCACCGAAACCGCCAATCTGATCGATTTCCTTACACCCATCGCGGCCAGTTTCGCCAACACCCGATCGACCGCCTCCGCGTTGCCGGCGATCACCAGCTGGCCCGGTGCATTGAAATTGGCCGGGGCGACGACCTGCCCCTGGGCCATCTCGGTGCAAACGCTGGCGATCTGATCGTCGTCGCCCCCCAGGATCGCCGCCATCGCGCCAACACCGACCGGTACCGCCGCCTGCATCAGCCGGCCACGTTCGGTCACAAGTGCGGCCGCGTCATGCAGCGACAAGGCGTCGGCGCAAACCAGCGCGCTGTACTCGCCAAGGCTGTGACCGGACAACCGTGCCGGCCGCGCACCGCCGCGCTTTTGCCACACACGCCATACCGCCACACTCGCCGCCAGCAGCGCCGGTTGGGTGTTTTCAGTGCGGTTGAGCTGATCTGCCGGCCCGTGCTGGCTCAGCGCCCACAAATCGAGTCCGGCACCCTGCGAGGCCTCCTCGAAAGCAGCTCGCACCTCAGCGTGGACTGAGGCCAGATCGGCCAGCATGCTGATCGACTGCGAACCCTGGCCGGGGAAAACAAAGGCGAGCGAAGCGGACTTTGAAGTCATGAAAACGCGGATTCCCTGCTACGGAAGCCACCATGGTGCCAGCATCGCCATCCATACGCAGCCGTATCCGATGATTTCAACCGCGGAAACCACGCTGCCGCACTGCAACCTGCACCGTGAAATTCCATGCCGGCACAGATCGATCAGTAGCGCAGCAGCGCCGACGCCCAGGTGAAACCGCCGCCGAAAGCCTCAAGCAGCAAATTCTGACCACGCTGCACCTTGCCCGAGCGAACCGCATAATCCAGTGCCAAGGGCACCGAGCCGGACGATGTATTGGCGTGCTTGTCGACCGTGACAATCACCCGGTCCATCGACATTTTCAGTCGCTTGGCGGTGGCCTCGATGATGCGCAGGTTCGCCTGGTGTGGAATGAGCCAGTCGATGTCCGACTCCTGCATGCCGGCAGCAGCCAGCGTTTCGCCGACCAGCGAGTCGAGCGTCTTGACCGCGACCTTGAATACCTCGCGACCGGCCATGTGGATGCGCACACCGTGGTTGGGCTCGTCTGTGAAGCCGACCGAGACGCCCACCGGGTTGTACAGCAAGTCCTTGTGACCGCCATCGGCATGCAGACACGTGGCATAAATACCAGGCGCACTGGATGCCTCCAGCACCACGGCGCCGGCGCCGTCGCCGAACAGCACGCAGGTCTCGCGCTCGCCCCAGTCGACCATGCGGGTCAGCGTCTCGGCACCGATCACCAGCACTTTCTTGGACTGGCCACTGCGAATGAACTTGTCCGCTATCCCCAATCCGTAGACAAAACCCGAGCAGGCCGCATTGACATCGAACGCGGCGCAGCCGTTCGCCCCGAGGCGGTGCTGCACGAGGCAGGCGGTGGACGGGAAAATGATGTCCGGCGTGGTGGTGCCGAGCACGATCAGGTCGAGTTCGGACGCCTTGACTCCAGCCGCTTCCAGCGCGTTCTGCGCGGCGCGGAAGGCCAGATCGCCGGTGGTCTCGCCATCGGCCGCGATATGCCGCTGGCGGATGCCGGTACGAGTACGAATCCATTCGTCGCTGGTATCGACGATCTTTTCCAGATCGGCATTGGTGACAATGCGCTCGGGCAAGGCGCTGCCGGTGGCGATGATGCGGGTATAGATCTGGGTCATTCGACTTTCCATCGGCAAGGACTTGGTATCGACCGGCCAGCCGGCGACAGGAACCTGTACGTTACGTTCCCGTGTTCCGGAACGCAAAACGGCGCGTCGCCGCGCCGTCTCGGATGATCATTCGGCAAGACCCCCGCAGGGCTCCCGCGAACCGGTCAGTCCTCGACCGATACCGCGGCTTTGACTTCGATCATTTTCTTGCCGCGGTAGTAGCCGTCCTTGGTGACATGGTGGCGCCGGTGCACCTCGCCGCTGGTCGGATCAGTCGACAACTGCACGGTCGCAAGCACGTCATGCGCACGACGCATGCCGCGGGTGGAAGGGGTACGGCGGCTCTTGGCAACGGCCATGGTAGTTCTCCAACTGAAACGTGGTGGAATTGAATCGGGATGATTTTGTATTGAACGACCCGGATCAATCGATCCGGGCCAACGGTTATTTCTTCAGCTCGCGCAACGCGGCGAACGGATTTTCGGAGTGTCCTTCGCCGGCAGAATCGCTTTCCGGATCGTGCCCTGTCACTTCGTTGGACAGGCGGCTGTCAGGATTGACCGGGACCAGCGGCAGCGCCAACAGCAATTCGTCTTCTATTACATCCGCCGGACGCAGGCGACCATCCTCGGCCACCAGCAGCGGCTCGCACTCCGGCGGCAAGCCCGCCTCATCGCGCTCCTCGGTGATGAGCCCCAACCGCGTCTGCAACGCAACCGGCAACACGAAAGGCTCAAGCGAGCGCTGACAGGTCAGGGTCAACGGCGCGCTTGCGCGCACATCCACGTAGCTTGTGCCCAGGCTGTCACGCCCGAAATCCAGCTCGAAGCGCACCTCGCCCTCGGTGTTCGCCAGGGCGTCGCACAGGCGCCGCAGGCTGGCGATGGCCAACGTTCCTTCGAACGAACGCCGCGCCGAGACCATGCGCCAAGCATCCACGGACTCTGGCAGCGTCACGGACATAATCGCGGAATGGTAGGTTTGCGGCGTCGGAAAGTCAACCAACACAGCGACCTGATGCCGGGCTCCCGCTGCCCACCCACATTTTGCCTGAGTCGCGCCGGTTGCGGCAGACTGACGTTCCCGACATCCAGAGTCATCGTCCTTGAATCCCTACCTCACCCTCGGCGCGGCGCTGTGCTTCATGATCCTGCTTCTGCTGGCCGGTGGCGGCGTGCTGGTGCTGCGCAAGCGCCAGAATCGTCGCGGCATCAGTATCCGCCACCTGCTCGATCTGGCCGACCGCCTGGAGGCGGACCTGAAAACCTGCCGCTCAGGCCTGCAGCAGGCGCACGCGGTGATGTCGCTCAACCCGGATCTTCCCGCCAGCAGCGAGAAAGAAGCACGCCACGCGGTCGATGCCGGTCTGCGCGCGTTGCTGCAGCAGCGACTGTGGATCCGCGACCGCTCCCTCGGCGCCAGCCAACCGGAGCTCGACGAAGTCGCGATCTCCATGCGCGGCGCGCGCGACCGCCTGCAACCTCTGCTGCAAGCACTCAACCAGGCGCAGACCGACCTGAACAGCGCGATGCGCGAGCAGATCCAGCGTGAGTCGGACAACTGATGCCCTCGTCGTCAGGAAAGCCCCGCATCGTGCTCGGATCGACCTCCCGCTACCGCGCGGAGTTGCTGCGCCGGCTGTTGTCGGATTTCGAACAGGCCGAGCCGGACACCGATGAGTCGACGCTGCCAAACGAAGCCCCGGCGGCACGCGCCGTGCGGCTGGCGGTCGCCAAAACCAAATCCGTGGCAGCCGCATACGACAACGCCCTGGTGATCGGCTCCGACCAAGTGGCCGAAGTCGACGGCGTGATCCTGCACAAACCCGGCACCCGCGAGTGCGCCCGCGCCCAGCTTGCTGCCAGTTCGGGCCGCACTGTGCACTTTCATACCGCGCTGTGCCTGCTCGATGGGCGCCGCGGTCTATCGCAAACCCACGTCGACCACACGCGGGTGCGTTTTCGCGAACTCGCACCCACGGAGATCGCGCGTTATGTCGAACGCGAACAACCACTGGACTGCGCCGGCAGTTTCCGATGCGAAGGACTCGGCATCAGCCTGTTCATGGCGATCGACAGCCACGATCCCAGCGCCCTGATCGGCCTGCCGTTGATCGCCCTGGCCCGGCTGCTGCGCGACGCAGGGGTGGCGGTGCCATGAGGCAATCGGTCGACGACGGCTACACTGCCGCTTCCCGTGCTCAACTCCAGACACACGAAACTCGCCCCATGATCGAACGCACGATGTCCGCCATCAGCCCGTCCCACGGCAAAACGCTGCGGCAGCGGCTCGACGCAGCGATTGCCCAGGTCAACTGCGTGCTGCTGGGCAAACCGCACCAGGTGAAACTCGCCTTCACCTGCCTGGTCGCCGGCGGGCACCTGCTGCTCGAGGACGTGCCCGGCGTGGGCAAGACCACGCTGGCGCATGCGCTGGCCGCCACTTTCGGGCTGGAGTTCCAGCGTGTGCAGTTCACCAGCGACCTGCTGCCATCGGACATCATCGGAGTCAGCGTGTACGAGCGCGATACCGGGAAGTTCCGCTTCCACCCCGGGCCGATCTTCACCGGCTTGCTGTTGGCCGACGAGATCAACCGCGCCAGTCCCAAGACGCAGAGCGCCCTGCTCGAGGCGATGGCCGAGAATCAGGTGACCATGGACGGCCAGACCCATCCGTTGGCGCAGCCGTTCTTCGTCGTGGCCACGCAAAACCCGCTCGATCTCAATGGCACGTTCCCGCTCCCCGATTCGCAGTTGGACCGCTTCATGCTGCGCTTGTCGCTGGATTACCCGGACGCCAGCGCCGAGCGCGCCCTGCTGACCGGCAGCGACCGCCGCGGCCTGCTCGCCCAGCTCACGCCGCAACTGGATGCCAACGCCTTGCTCGCCCTGCACGAGCAGTCACAGTCGATCACCGCCAGCGGCGCCCTGCTCGATTATCTCCAAGCGCTGCTGGCGGCCAGCCGGCGCCATGCCGAAATCCGCGCTGGCCTGTCGCCGCGCGCGGGGCTCGCCCTGCTGGGCGCGTCACGTGCCTGGGCCATGCTCAGCGGTCGTGGCCATGTGCTGCCGGAAGACATCCAGGCGCTGTTTGTTCCGCTGGCGGCGCATCGGCTGCTGCCGACACGTGGGGCCGATGGCGCGGTCCTGGCGCGACAACTGCTGAGCGAGGTGGCGGTGGACTGATGCGCGGCCCACTGCAAACCTTGCAACGCTGGGCGGAGCGGCGCCTGCCGGCGCTCACGCGCTACCGTCGCAGCGAAAGCCTGCCGATCGAACTGCACCGGCGACGCATCTATATCGTGCCCACCGGATTCGGACTCGGCTTCTCCGTGTTGCTGCTGGTGATGCTGATCGGCGCGCTGAACTACAGCAACAACTCCGCCTTGCTGCTCACCTGCCTGCTTGGCGCGGCCAGCGCGGCCAGCATGCTGGTGGCATTTCGCGCCCTCAATGGGCTGCGCCTGGAGCACGTGCGTGGCGGGCATGCCATCGCCGGCGAGTCGATGGAGCTGGTCTTCACGTTCCAGTCGCACCGGCCGCGCAGCGCGATCCGGCTGGACTTGGGCGAAAGCTCCGTCGCCTTCGCCCTGGACGGCCAGGTCACAACCGAGGCGAAACTCCCGCTCCCCACTGAGCGGCGCGGCTGGCAACCGTTGCCGCGGCTGCGCTTGTGGAGCATCTGGCCGCTCGGCATGTTTCGCGCATGGAGCTGGCTGCATCCCGATCAGGCAGTACTGGTATGGCCCCGTGCGGAAGCGTCAGGACCAGCACCGCTGGCCCCGGCCGATGATGCCCGCCACATGCGCCTGCACCGCGGAGACGAACTGGCCACGCTGCGCGATTACCAGGCAGGCGATCCGCAGCGGCACATTGCCTGGAAAGCCAGTGCGCGCCACGAGGCACTGCTGGTGAAGGACTTTGAACAACCCCTTCGGCAACCACAATGGCAACTGGACTGGCGTCAGCTGCGCGGCATGGACGATGAATCGCGCATCGCGCGACTGGCACGCTGGCTGAACGAGGCGCAGTCGCAGCGCTGCAGCTACAGCCTGTGGCTGCCCGGCAACGAGATCGGCAGCGGCAATGGCCCGGTGCACTACGCACGCTGCATGGACGCGCTGGCCGGCCTGCCGTGAGCTGGATCCGGCCACGCACAAGCACGACGGCGCCGGTCGGCCAGCGCAGCTTCGACCTGTTGAGCCTGAGCATGGCGTTCGTGCTGGCGGTGAATGCCACGCACCTGCCATGGTGGCTGTCGCTGACCTTGGCGTTCACGCTGGGCTGGCGCTGGTGGCAGCGAAGGCAGCACAGCGGTCGCGTGCCACGCTGGATCAAGCTGCCGCTGCTGGTATTGCTGACGCTGGCGGTGATCGCGCAGTACGGCAATCTGTTCGGACGCGCGCCGGGCACGGCGCTGGCGATCGGATTGTTGGTCCTCAAACTGCTGGAGACCGAGACCCGGCGCGATGTGCGCGTCGGCGTCAGCTTCGCCTGTTTCACGCTGATGACCGCGTTGCTGTTCGACCAGGGTCTGGTCAGCACCCTGGTGGTCGCGCTCGGACTGCTGCCCGCGCTGGCAACCTTGCGCGCGCTGGAGCCGGCGCAGCCACCAGCGACCACGCCGCGCGCCGTGCTGTCGCCACTCGCGCTGCTGGCCGCCGCGTTGCCGTTGGCCCTGTTCGCGTTCGTGCTGGTACCACGCCTGAGTTCACCGCTGTGGGGAGCGCCTGCCCGGGATCAGGCGCGGACCGGACTGAGTGACCGCATGAGCCCGGGTGGCTTCACCGAACTGCTTACCGATGACCATCCGGCGCTGCGCGTCACCTTCGACGGTGCACCGCCCGCCCCCGACCAGCGCTATTTCCGTGCTTACGTGATGGCCCGGTACGATGGCATCAGCTGGACCTACCGCGACGTCAGCCACTCCGACCAGCCCCCCGCGACGCTGGAGGTGGCGCATAGCGTCAACTACCAGATCACACTGCTGCCCACCCATCGGCGCTTGCTGCCCACCCTGGACGTGCCGATCGACGCACCCGCGGGCGCGGCCATGCGTCGCGACCGGGTGGTGATGGCGGCCAAGCCGGTCAACGACGTCCTCATCTACCGCGTGAGCTCCGCCACCCGGTATCGGCTGGAGCCCCAGCTCGGCGTGCGGCGCAGTCGGTGGCTGCAACTTCCGGCCGGCTTCAATCCGCGCACGCTGGCTTTGGGCCAGTCGTGGCGCCAACGCTATGGCCACGACGATGCCGCGATCGTGCGTGCCGCGCTTGCTCTGTTCCACGACGGCGGCTTTCGTTACACCCTGGCGCCGGCGCCGCTGGGCCGCAACGCAATGGACGATTTTCTGTTCGACACCAAGGAGGGCTTCTGCGAACACTATTCGTCTGCATTTACGCTGCTGATGCGCGCGGCGGGTATCCCTGCGCGCGTGGTTACCGGCTATCAGGGCGGCTACTGGAACAAGCTGGGCAACTACCTGCTGGTGCGAAATTCCGATGCCCATGCCTGGGGCGAGGTCTGGCTGGCCGGCCGCGGCTGGGTGAGAGCGGATCCCACCGGCGCCGTGCGCCCGGAACGGGTCAGCCTGGGCGCCGCCGCTGCGGCAGGCGACCAGTTGGACTGGTATCGCCGGGACTGGTTGCAGGGTCTGGGAAATCGCTGGGATGTTGTCAACCGCTGGTGGGATCAGGCCGTTACAGGCTTCGATGCACTTCGCCAGCGCGGTCTGTTGGCGCCGTTTGGCATCCGCGACACCGACACGACGACGCTCGGCGTGCTGCTGGCGATCGGCACGACGCTGTTCATCGCGATCGGACTGGCGTGGGCCTTGCTGCGGCGGCAGGCACGCGATCCGCTGCGCGAGGCCCTGCGGGAACTGGAACGCAAGCTGGCACGCCGGCACGTCGCGCGCCGTGTCGGCGAAGGACCGCAGCACTACCTGAGTCGTGCTGCGCGTGCGTTGCGCTCGCAGCGAGAAGAACTGACGGAGTTGACGAAGCACTACCTGGACCTGCGTTACGCTCAGGACGAGCCGCCGCCTGAATCGGTCCACGCGTTCCGGCGCGCCGTGCGGGATTTTCGGGCAAAGAACGTGGTCCAATGAACATTGAAGCGATGGCGAACGCCATCGATGCTGACGGAGAAACCCCCCATGTCCCTGTACCGCCCGCTCACTCTCGTCGCCGCCCTTGCCGTGCTGGGTGGTTGTGCGACGATCCCCCAACCGCTGCAAGGCAACTACACCAACGTCACCACCGCCAGCGCGCAACAGGGTGGCGCCGGCGGCACCCAGGTGCGCTGGGGTGGCGAGATCATCAAGACCGAACCGGGCCCGCAGCAGACGTGCTTCTACGTGCTTTCGCGCCCGCTGGACAACCAGGCGCGCCCGAGATCGGGCAACGCCGGTGAAAACGACGGACGCTTCGTCGCCTGCCGCACCGGCTTCTACGACCCGGAGGTATTCACCCGCGGGCGCGAGTTGACCGTGACCGGTACCTTGCACGGCACGGTGACCAAGAAGGTCGGCAACTACGATTACGCCTATCCACGGGTCGAGGCCAACGTGGTCTACCTGTGGCCAAAACGCGAGCGCTACGCTGCCTATCCACCGGGCTATTACGACCCGTTCTGGGGTCCGGGCTTCGGCCCGTACTGGGGTGGCCCGTGGGGCTATGGTGGCTATGGCGGCGGCTACTGGCGTAGCCCGCGCGTAATCGTGGTACGCCCGCCGGCCCCGCCGCCACCGCCGAAGAAATAAGCGAACGCAAAAACGCCGGCGTAATGCCGGCGTTTTTGCGTTCGCCCCTCGCTCATGCTCAGCCAGGCGGCCAATGCAGGCGCCGGCCGGCCAGCAGGTGCACGTGAATGTGGAACACCGTCTGGCCGCCATCCTCGTTGCAATTGATCACCGTACGATAACCCTGCTCGGCGAAACCCTCCTGCTTCGCGTAGGCCGCGGCGGCCAGCAGCAACTTGCCCAGCAGCTCGGCGTCCGCCGCTGTGGCATCGTTGAGCGTGGCCAGCGGCTGCTTGGGGATGAACAGCACATGCACCGGCGCCTGCGGATTCGCGTCACGAAACCCGAGTACGTCATCGTCCTCATAGACAATGTCAGCGGGAATTTCATGACGGATGATCTTGCTGAAAATGGTTTCGCTCATACTTAGCTCCCCTCGATGATCCGAATCAGCCATCGTTGATTTACTCCAGCAACTGCCGACCGCCGAACGCATGCGCCAGCGTGCTGCGGTCCACGTATTCGAGCTCCCCGCCCAAGGGTACGCCATAGGCCAGCCGGGTTGGCCGAACCCCGCCCGCACGTGCCAGCTGCGCCAGGTAATGCGCCGTCGCGTCGCCCTCCACCGTGGGATTGGTGGCGATGATCAGCTCTTCAATCTCGCCCTCGCCCAAACGCTCGGTCAGCTGCGCCAGGCCCAGTTCTTCGGGCCCCAAGCCGTCCAGCGGTGACAGCCGGCCCATCAGCACGAAGTACTGCCCGCGATAACCCGTCGCCTGCTCGATCGCCGCCAGCTCCGTCGGCGACTCCACCACGCACAACACCTGCCGATCGCGACTGCTGCTGGCACACAGCGTGCACAGCGGATCCTCGCTGAAATTGCGGCAGCGCTCGCAATGGCCGATCCGTTCCATCGCCTGCGCCATCACGTCGGCGAGCTTCGATCCCCGCTCGCGCTCGCGTTCCAGCAAATGAAAAGCCATCCGCTGCGCACTCTTGCTGCCTACGCCGGGCAGGCAGCGCAGCGCTTCGATCAACTCATCAAGGAGAGGGGAGCCGCTCATTGGCCTTCCGGGATGGCGGATTCGGGATTCGGGATTTGAAAGATCGAGAGCATGTGTTGCCTCATACCGCTGTTGCGTATCCCCAATCCCCAATCCCCCATCCCGAATCCCGCGCTCAAAACGGCATCTTGAAGCCGGCCGGCAGGTTCATCCCGGCGGTGACGCCACCGAGCTTGTCCTTGCTGGCCTGAGCCACCTTGTTCACCGCGTCGTTGACGGCGGCGGCGACCAGATCCTCGGCCATCTCGGGATCGTCGGCAAAGGTTTGCCGATCGATCTGCACCCGGCGCACTTCGTGTGCACCGGTCATCAGCACGCTGACCAAGCCGCCGCCGGCACTGCCGGTGACTTCGAGCTTGGCGATCTCCTCCTGCGCACGCTTCATGTCTTCCTGCATGCGCTGGGCTTGCTGCATCAACTGACCAATCTGTCCTCTCATCACATCGCTCCGGGTTCATTGCCCAAGGGTTTGACGGATTGCGGCACGACGCGCGCACCGAAATCACGCTTCAAGGTCTGCACCAGCGGATCGTCTTCGATCGACTGTTCGGCCGCCGCCTGCACGCTGTCGCGCACCTGCGCGGCACGAACTGCCGGGGTTGGCGTGGTCGCTGCCTGGTCCCGGCTGACGAAACGCAGACGGATGCTCTCGCCCATCGCCGCGCCGATGCGCTCTTCCATCTGGCTGACCATCGGTTCCACGGCCATACCCATGTGGGTGGGTAGCAGCGCCAGAACCAGAGTCTGGCCATCGCGCTCGCGCAGCACGGCGTTCTGCGCCAGCACACTGAACGGGCCGCGCAAGTCGGCCCGCGCGATCAAAGCCTCCCAATCCGGCAGGCCATTGGCATCGTGAGTGATCGGCGCGCGCGCCGCGCTTTCGGCCACGGGCTCCGCATGTGCGATCGCCGGCGGAGCTTGCGGGCGTGGCACAGCGGCGGCTGGCGCTCTGGCCGGCAGCACCTTCGCCGGGGGTGAGCGCGGCGGCGGAGCCGCCGCGGCGTGGCTGGCCGCCGCCGGGCGCGAGGTAGGCTCTGGCGGAACAGCACCACCGGGCCTGAACGCCAGCATGCGCAACAGCGCCATCTCGAACCCGGTGCGCGCGTCGGGTGCCAACAAAAGATCACGCCGGCCCGAGGTGGCAATCTGGTAGTACAACTGCACGTCTTCCGCCGGGATCCGCTCGGCGAGGGCCGCCAGTGTGGCATCGTCGTCGTCGCCGTCCGGCTCCGGGCGATAGCCGGGCACCAGCTGGATCAGTTGCAGACGGTGCAGCACGCTGGCGACATCGTTCAGCACACCGCCGAAATCCGGGGAATACGAGGCAATCTGGCTGCATTCGGCCAGCAACCGATCGCCGTCGCCATCAGCCAGCGCATCGAGCACGCCGAGCACCTGCCCGCGCGCCACACTGCCGAGCATGGTGCGTACGTCGTCCGCATGCAGAGCGCCGCCGCCGTAGGCAATGGCCTGGTCCAGCAAGGACAAACCGTCGCGCAACGAGCCATCGGCCGCATGCGCCAGTTCGCTGATCGCGCTGTCCTCGTAGCTGATGTTCTCCGCACCCAGGATGTGGCGCATCTGGCCGGAAATCTGTTCGGGCAACAACCGTTTGAGATTGAACTTCAGGCAACGCGACAGCACGGTCACCGGCAGCTTCTGCGGGTCGGTGGTGGCCAGCAGGAACTTCACGTGCGGCGGCGGCTCTTCCAGCGTCTTCAGCAACGCGTTGAACGCGTTCTTCGACAGCATGTGCACCTCGTCGATCAGGTACACCTTGAACCGACCTCGCGACGGCGCGTACTGCGCGTTCTCGATCACTTCGCGCACGTCGTCCACGCCGGTGTTGCTCGCCGCGTCAATCTCCAGCAGGTCGACAAAGCGCCCTTCGTCCACGGCGGTGCATACCGAACACTCGCCGCAGGGGTCAGCGGACTGTCCGCGCTCGCAGTTCAACGACTTGGCAAAGATGCGTGCGATCGTGGTCTTGCCGACACCGCGGGTGCCGGTGAACAGGTAAGCGTGATGCATGCGCCCCGTGTTCAGTGCGTTGGTCAGCGCACGCACCACGTGTTCCTGCCCGACCAGTTCGGAGAACTTGCGCGGGCGCCACTTGCGGGCGAGTACTTGATAGGACATGACTACCAACGTGGGGACAAAGGTCGATTGTGCCAAGTCGGGGCGCGCAAGTCAGTAAACGGCAGGCCTGAAATGGCGGCAGCCCCGCCAGCCACACCCCGGCACCCGAATCATTCGCTACCGTTGCTTCCTTCCGGACCTGGCGGAGTTTGCGAACTATCGTCGCGGGGGGACCGACGGACCTGGCGGAGTTTGCGAACTATCGTCGCGGGGGGACCGACGGGGCCACCATGGACGTGGGCTGTGCAGCCCGGAAACGATTTTCAGCTACAGGTTGGCGGAGAGAGCGGGATTCGAACCCGCGATACGTTTGACCGTATACACACTTTCCAGGCGTGCTCCTTCAACCACTCGGACACCTCTCCGTACGCAAAACCTCCAACTTCGACATCCGCCGGGCGGAATTGTTCGGCTCATCCTGAGCCTCACTCCTCACTGGCGTTCGGGGCCAGCCTGACGGCTGTCCACATCCGTTCCAGACGGATTTGTCGAACCAGCGATACGTTTGACCGTAGGTACAACTCCAGACCGCGCCGGATCAACCACTCGGACACCTCTCCGCAAGCTCGAACCCGCCTTTGCCGGGCAATCGTTGCTCGACAAAGAAGCGGAAGAATAGCTGCAGGCCTGGATACAGGCAAGCGGCCCACCACGAATTCAACCGGCATCCACGCGTGGTGCCGAAGGCGCGGCCAACGCAATCCGCTCGCCCGGCTTTGCAATGCGGTAGCCGCGCGCGGCCAGCGCGTCACCATCGTCGGCGCTGCCGTAGTGATACAGCAACAGCTGCGAGCGCAGGTCGTCGGGGTATTCGCGCTCGATGTCGTCGACGCCCGTGTGCGAGGGATTGCCGACCAGGCTGCAATCATGGGCGATCACCATGTCGCCACCCACGCACCGCGCAAGCACCTCGGGGATTGGCCGGGTGTCACCGGTATACGCAAAGCAACCATCCAGAGCCAGTCCATAAGATGTGCCCGGCGCATGGTGGCGGGTGGCGAAGACGTCGAACCAAAGCCCATCCAGCCAGAAACCGCGGGTACACGGGACCAGGTGGAATGCGTCCCAGAAATTGACGCCGCCTTCGGCCAAGGCACCTGGATAGTCGGCCACCCTCGCTTGCAACCACGGAATCAGCGCGGCATGCGCAAACAACCGCGTGGTCCCGCGGCGATCGCGATCGAACCACAACTTGAAGAACAGCTGCTCCAGACCGGCCACGTGATCCATGTGGGTATGGGTGATGAACACCGCCGGCGGCAACGTCCGGTACGCCGCCATGTAGCGGTCGAGCGTCTCCGGCCCGCAGTCGACCAGCAGGACAGGCTGGCGGGCGCGCTCCAGCACCACCGCCGAAGAGCCCAGCGCCGTGGCATGCGCTGCTCCCACTCCGAGAAAATGCAAATCCCAATTCATGACGTCAGTGTGCGCTCATGGCCATGCAACAAAGGTTGCCAGAGCCTGCTTTCGAACGTCGCCTGACCCTGGTTGGCGGCACCGAGCTTGAGCAACGATCGACGCAGGCGTTGCAGATTGGCTCGCTGCCAGGCTACCGCCAGCGTGCGCCTCCGGCCGCGGTCGAAGTCGATCAGGTGCACGCCATCGGGCGACACCAGAACATTGTGTGCATTCAGATCCGCATGCCAGATACCAGCGCGGTGAAAGCGTCCTATCACCGCACCCACGTTTTCGGCCAGCTCGCGATCAAGACGTCCCATAGCCACGCAATTGGCAAGCGTCTGCGCATCGGCGATGCGGCGGGTGATCAGATCGGCGTGGTAGAACAGTCCGTAACGGTGGTAGCGCGCTGCGATCGGGACCGGTCCAGGCAGGCCGAGACGGGCGATTTCTGCCAGCAGCCGAAACTCCCTGAAAGGTCGGGTGCGGTCCGCGCCTGTCCACAAGTAGCGATCTCCCATCACCGCCTGGAAGAAGCCACCTCGACGATAATGGCGCAATACACAATCGCCGACCGGACTTTCGATGATGGCCACGCCGCCGCGACCACCTGCCTGTACGCGCAAGGCGTCACGCTCGCGCCAGTAATCGGGCACAAACCAGTCTTCATCGACTTGTGGCGACGCCGCGGCGTCGCAAAGAATCGCGCTTCGGGCGTCTTGGCGCATGCGTTCGTGCATCATCATGCCTGGTGACCGACCACGGATTCTAACCCAGGCTCATGACTCCTCCTGCCTCCATCTGTCTGCTGCGCACGTCGGCCATCGGCGACGTCACCCACGTCGTGCCACTGCTGCGCACGCTCCAGCAGGCATGGCCGCAGACGTCGCTGACCTGGGTCATCGGCAAACTTGAACGCAAGCTGGTTGGCGACCTGCCCGGTGTGGAGTTCGTCACCTTCGACAAGACCGCCGGCTGGGCTGGCATGCGCGCCGTGCACGCCGCCGTGCACGGACGACGCTTCGATGCGCTAATGCAGATGCAGGTAGCCATGCGCTCGAACCTGCTGAGCCTGGGCATCAAGGCCGATCGCCGCATCGGCTACGACCAAGCCCGCGCGAAGGATCTGCACGGTCTGGTCATCAACGAGCGCATCCCGGCACGCAGCGGCGAGCACGTGCTCGACGCGATCGGCAGCTTCTGCGAGCCGCTGGGCCTGAAGCAGACGACCGTTCGTTGGGACATTCCCATTCCTGACGAGGCGCACGCCTGGGCTGCCGCACAATTGCCCGGCGACACGCCCACCTTCCTGGTCAGTCCCACGTCCAGCCATGCGTTGCGCAACTGGCGACCGGAGCGCTATGCCGCGGTGATGAACCACGTCGCCGCGCGCGGCTGGCGGGTGGTGTTGATCGGCGGCCCGTCGGCGACTGAGCGAGCGATCGCCGACGCCGTGCTGGCGGGCTGCCAGTTCCGACCGCTCGACCTCACCGGCAAGGACACGTTGAAGAGACTGATGGCGATGTTCGCGCGGGCGCAGTTGCTGCTGGGCCCCGACTCGGGACCGATGCACATGGCCAACAGCGTGGGCACCCGTGTGATCGGCCTGCACGCCGCCAGCAATCCGGATCGCTCCGGCCCCTATTCGGACCGTCGCTGGTGCGTGAACAAGTACGACGCCGCTGCCCGCAAATACCTTGGCAAATCAGCCCGCGAAATGGCCTGGGGCAGCAAGATCGAGAGGCCGGGCGTGATGGACCTGATCGAGGTCGATGAAGTGGTCGACCGCTACGAGGCTGCCGCACGCGACATGCATCTCCCTTGTTGATGATGCGCCGAGCCCGAGCTGCCCGGAGGACTGATCCGGGAGTACTGCCGCGAACAACAGGGAACAACAGCGCCCTCTTCTGCCTTCGGCACCTTTCCCGCCAGCCGGGGAAGGGGATCGGCCATCGTGTCGAGAGCCGAATCAATGATGAGGTGATGGGTAGCGCGGAATCACCGGCAACGATTCATGTCTTGTCGCTGCGCACCCGCAGGCCTGGGCGTTGCCGCGCCAGCCTGCGCAGCAGTTCGGCGAACGCCCGCAGGTCATCATGCCAGGGCGAAGCATTGCGCCAGTACAGGACAATTTCGCGACCACTTGCCTGCCCCTTGAGCTTGGCCAGCACGATCCCGGGTATCGAGACGAGTCGCTCGTGCGCCAGCGCCGGGACCAGCGCATATCCTCCGCGCAGGCTGACCAGTGCGGCCAGGCTCTCCAGGCTCACATCCTGCACATGGCCGTGTTCGTCACCGTCCAGTCCGTCGGCGTGGCTTTCCGCCATCAAGGTGGCGTCGGCTGGATCGAGCTGGTCCAGCGTCATCCGGTGCCGGCCAGCCAGCGGATGGTCCGCGCGCAACATCAACTCCCACGGTTCGAAGAACAGCACTCGCGAGGCGATCCCGCTGATCGTCGCCGCAGGCGGCGCGAGCACGGCGTCCAGTTCGCCTTCCTGCAGACGGCGCAGCAGGCCACGCGGTTTGCCTTCGGAAATACCCAGCCGGGCACCCGGGAAATGCTGCGGAAAGGGCGCAATCAAATGCGGCAGCAGGTACGGGCCGAGCGAGGCCAGCACGCCCAGCCGCAAGGTGCCACCGAAGGCCACTTCGCCAGCGTGGGCAAGCTGCTGCAGCTGCTCGGCGGACAGCAGCACCGCATCGATTTGCTGCAACAGGCGCTGGCCGCCCGCCGTGGGCACGACTCGGCGACCGCCCCGCTCGAACAACGGGGCACCCAGCGCGTGTTCAACTTTCTGCACCTGGTGTGACAGTCCGGACGGGCTGATATGCATCGCACGCGCCGCGCTATTGAAACTGCCCTGGCGATGCACGGCCTGCACCAACGCGAGGTCGCGCAGCGAAACGGCGGCGAGGTGGATCGAAATCATCGAACGCTGCCTGTCAGGAAAGGCGTTTGTCCACGACATGAAACACGGGCATGCTGTCTGGCGCGCAGCGCGACCTGACCCACTCAGCCCAGTCTAACCGGCAGCGAGGTCCGGCAAAAGTTCGACCTCACGACCAAACTCGCCTAACGCCGGCATACGGCGTCTGAGCGATAATCACGGTTTTGCTGGTGGGTAATCCCACCCACCGCACACGCGTCAATCGCCCCAGCCGCAAGGTTCAGCCAGGAGCAGCACCATGAAAGACACCTTTTCCGTACGCGATACCCTCCAAGTCAATGGCCAGAGTTACACCTTCGCCAGTCTGACCAAGCTGGGCCAGCGCTTCGACCTGAAGCGGCTGCCGTACTCGATGAAGATCCTGCTGGAGAACCTGCTGCGGCGCGAGGACGGCACCGACGTGACCGCGAAGGAAATTGAAGCGATTGCCCGCTGGGACCCCAAGGCCGAACCGTCCACCGAAATTGCGTTCATGCCGGCCCGCGTACTGCTGCAGGATTTCACCGGCGTGCCTTGTGTGGTCGATCTGGCCGCGATGCGCGATGCCATGAAGGCGCTCGGCGGTGACCCGACCCTGATCAACCCGCTGTCGCCAGTGGAACTGGTCATCGATCACTCGGTGCAGGTGGACGTGTTCGGCAGTGCGGATGCGCTGGAGAAAAACGCCGCGATCGAGGCTGAGCGAAACCTGGCGCGCTACAGCTTCCTGCGCTGGGGCCAGAAAGCGTTCACTGATTTCAAGGTGGTGCCGCCGGACACCGGCATCGTGCATCAGGTCAATCTGGAGCACCTCGCCCGCGTAGTCATGGACTCGGAAATCGACGGCCAGTTGTGGGCTTACCCGGATACGTTGTTCGGCACGGACTCGCACACCACCATGGTCAACGGCCTCGGCGTGCTCGGCTGGGGTGTCGGCGGTATCGAGGCAGAGGCCGCGATGCTTGGCCAGCCCTCCTCCATGCTGATTCCGCAGGTCGTGGGGCTGAAGTTGACGGGGCGACTCTCCGAGGGTGCGACCGCCACCGACCTGGTGCTGACCGTGACCGAACTGCTGCGCAGGCAGGGCGTGGTCGGCAAGTTTGTCGAATTCTTCGGGCCGGGCCTGAAGCATCTGGCACTGGCCGACCGTGCCACGCTGGGCAACATGTCGCCGGAATATGGCGCCACCTGCGCGATCAGCCCGATCGATGCCGAATCACTGAAGTACATGCGTCTGTCCGGCCGCTCGGAAGAGCGCGTGGCGCTGGTGGAGGCCTATGCAAAAGCGCAAGGTTTGTGGCACGACGACAGCACCGCGCCAGCGCAATACAGCGTCACGCTGGAACTGGACCTGGCCAGCGTCAAGCCGTCGATGGCCGGCCCCAAGCGCCCGCAGGACCATGTGCTGCTGACGGATGTCAAGCAGAACTTCCACAAGAACCTGGGCGCTACCACGACCAATCGTCGCAACGGTGCCGAGGCGCGCTTCGCCAACGAGGGAGGCGGGACCGCTGTCGGCCGCGAAGCCAGCGCGAGCTCGCGCGGCCAGCATGTGCTGCGCAATGGCGAAGAATTCGATGTCGACGATGGCTCCGTGGTCATCGCCGCGATCACCTCTTGCACCAATACCTCCAACCCGGCGGTGATGCTTGGCGCGGGTCTGCTGGCGAAGAAGGCCAATGCGCGCGGACTGAAATCCAAGCCATGGGTAAAGACCTCGCTGGCGCCCGGCTCCAAGGTGGTCACTGATTACCTGGAAAAGACCGGTCTGATGCGCGAACTGGAAAAGCTCGGCTTTTACCTGGTCGGTTACGGTTGCACGACCTGCATCGGCAACTCCGGTCCGCTACCAGAGGAGATCAGCCAGGCGATCAGCGACGGCGACCTTACCGCCGCTGCCGTGATCTCCGGCAATCGCAACTTCGAAGGCCGCGTGCATGCCGAAGTGAAGATGAACTATCTCGCCTCGCCGCCGCTGGTGGTGGCTTACGCGCTGGCTGGTTCGCTCGATATCGACATCACGACTGAGCCGCTGGGCCAGGACCAGGATGGCAAGGACGTCTTCCTGAAGGACATCTGGCCATCCAACAAGGAAATCAGCGACCTGCTGGCCGGTGCGGTCACTTCGGAGATGTTCAAGAAGAACTACGCCGATGTGTTCGATGGCGGTGCGCGCTGGAATGCGATTGCCTCGCCCGATGGGGCTCTCTACGCCTGGGACAAGGACTCCACCTACATCAAGAATCCACCCTACTTCGACGGTATGACGATGGCGCTGGACCAGGTCGAGGACATCCGTGGAGCACGCTGCCTGGGCCTGTTCGGGGACTCGATCACCACCGACCACATCTCGCCGGCCGGCGCCATCAAGAAGGATTCACCCGCCGGCCGCTTCCTGATCTCGCGCGGAGTGAACCCACACGACTTCAACTCCTACGGCTCGCGCCGCGGCAACGACGACGTGATGGTACGTGGCACGTTCGCCAACATCCGCATCAAGAACCAGTTGCTGGACGGCGTGGAAGGCGGCTTCACCCGCTACATTCCCAGCGACGAGCAGATGACGATCTACGATGCGGCGATGAAGTACAAGCAAGACAACACGCCGCTGGTGGTCATCGCCGGCAAGGAATATGGCACCGGCTCGTCGCGCGACTGGGCGGCCAAGGGCACCTTGCTGTTGGGTATCAAGGCGATCATTGCCGAGAGCTTCGAGCGCATCCATCGCTCCAACCTGGTCGGCATGGGTGTGCTGCCGCTGCAGTTCAAGTCGGGTGAGAACGCAAAGTCGCTGGGCCTGACCGGCAACGAGACGTTCGCCATCAGCGGCCTCGACAACGGCAACGCCAAGGTGACGCCAAAGGAGCGCGACTTCTATCGCCACGGCGGCATCCTGCAATACGTGCTGCGCCAGCTCGCGGACCGCAAGGCTGCCTGAACCTCACGCTGACCCCGCATGACCAAAGGGCCCGGCCCCGGCCTCCGGGACGGGCCCTTCTTTAGCGGGCGGGCGCTTCTGTGGCGATCGACCCAGGTTTGCGGACGGATCAGGAGGCGGACACCGCCATGCCCACCAGCGCAATCATGCGGCCGGCCGCAACGCGCAACGTTTGCCGCTGACAGTCGAGTCGGAGCGTCCATCAAGCTGGCGAGCCGCGATGGCCCGTGACATCTTCGCAAAAGTCGCGCGCAAAATCCGCTGGAAACCACGAGCACGACCGTTGCCTGCTGCTCCAGTGCCTGGGCGTCTGTCCGACTTTGGTTGGCCAGTCCGCGAATCCGCCTGTGTGGCCCACTGTCCGCCGGCTCTTGGTCCATGGAACCACCATGGATCGACGAATCGTCAGTTGCTGTCCACACGCAGCCGAATGCTCGACTCGACCACCAAAGCCCGACCGACGGCTAGCTCCGATGCACGGCCAGCACGGTGATGTCGTCGAACTGCGTCGCCCCATCAATATGCTGAAAGACGGCGGTCTGCATGCGTGCGATCGTTGCGGCCGCCGAGGGTTCAGCGGGTGCCAGCAATGCCAGCAATCGCTCTTCAGTAAAGGGGGCTGCGGTTCGATCGCGCGCATCGGTTACGCCATCGGTGTAGATGACCAAGGTCTCACCGTGCCCGATAGACTGCCGCTCCACGCGGAATCGCAGCTCCGCCATCATGCCCACGGCCGGACCGGTGGGATCAAGCCGAGTGACCGCGCCAGCTTTCCCGATGATGATCGGCGGTTCGTGACCCCCGTTGAGGTAAATCAACGCGCCGCTGGCGGGGTCGAGGATCGCGAAGAACAGTGTGGCAAACATGTTGGCGCCGCCATGGGTACGGGCAATGTAGCCATTCACGTGGTCGACCAGTTGTCGCATCTGCTCCGCGGCATCGTCGTCGAGAAAGCGCGTGCGTTCGGCGAATGCACGAATCAGACTGCGGAACAGCGCCATGAACAGCGCCGCACCCACGCCCTTGTCGCAGACATCTGCCACGACCATGCCGATGCGCAACCCTCCATGCAGTGGAAACGCGTCGTAGAAATCTCCCCCAACCCGCCTGGCGGGATGGAAACACGCCGCCATGTCCCAACCAGCGACCACGGGCAGCTGGTCGGGGAGAAATCCAGCCTGGATCTCGCGTGCGATGTCCATCTCGCGTTCCAGACTGCGCGCGTACCGCTGCTCGTTGTCATGCAGCCGCTTTCTGGCCAGGCTGGCGCCTACCCGGGCACGCAGGATATGGGGGTTGAATGGTTTGGGCAGGAAGTCGTCGGCGCCCAGCGAGATGCCCTTCACCATGTTGTCGTCATCAGCCAGCGCGGAAATCAGGATGACCGGCAGGTAGCGAAGTGCCTCGTCCGCCTTCAGGCGTTCCAGCACCTCAAAGCCGTTCAAGCCGGGCATCATGATGTCCAGCAAGATCAGGTCGAAGTCGTCAGCGGCAAGTTTGGCGAGTGCATCCAGGCCATCGACCGCCAACTCCACACGATGGCCTTCGCGCGTCAGGCGACGCGCGAGCAGATCGCGATTCACCTCGCTGTCGTCCACCACCAGCACATGAGCCGCCGCGTCACCGGTGCGCGGGCGAGACCGTCGCTCCACGCGCAGGTCTCCATCGGCGCCAACCTTTGCAGGAGCGGGATAGGACACGTCAGACATATTCTTCACTCAACACCTGACGCAAGTGATCCAGGTCCGCTTCCATGGCACGCTCGCCGCATTCGATGACGTGCGGAAACTGGTCGGTATCGAACAAGCGGATTTCGCGACCAAACTCCGGCAGGATCGGAATGATCTCGGCATGGTGCGCCAGATTGTGGAAAGCGTAATTCGCACGCAACAAATTGTTGGTGTAAATCGAGTTGATTTGAAACGCATAACGCATCGCCGAGCGAATCCTGTGGGGATACGGGCTTTCAAATCCCATCGCGAGAATGATGTCGGCACCTTCGCGAATGGCGACGTCCACCGGTAGGGGGTCGGCGAGACAGCCGTCCAGCAACCAGCGGCCATCGATGCACCACGGCTTGAAGATGTACGGTATGGCCACGCTTGCACGCACGGCATCGGCCACGCGGCCCTTGCTGATCACGACCTTCTGGCCATTGGCGACATCGGTGGCAACAATGTGCAACGGTACGCTGACGTCAGCAAACGTGCGCTCGCCAAACGGTTTGTGCAGCGCGCGCCGCAAAGGCTCGTCACTGAGCATGCCAAAGTTGCCTTTGAAGCCGAACAACCGCGGGAACAAGGCGCTGAGTATGGAACGTGTATCCCGCTGCCGCGTGACGGCAGGCGTCCACAGCTCACGGGTCAGCTGCTCGCACGTGGCCACGTCGTAGCCAAGTGCCATCACGGAGGCATACATGCTGCCTCCGCTGCACCCCACGAGCATGTCAATTTTTATACCCGCGCGTTCCAGCACTTTCCACAGCCCGAGCGCAGCGGCACATTTGACGCTACCGGCACCGATCACCAGCGCGAGCTTCTTTCGGGGTTTGCCTACCGTATCCATCCAGCGTCCTCCCATACCCGCACGAGTGGCGGTGACCGGATGGCACGCCGCCCTGACGCCAGTCAATGCCGTCAAACTTCGTAACTGGCAACCGCCGACTCGACGTCGTCATACAACTTCATGATGCTGGTGAAGCCGCTCAGTTCCAGCACCTTCAGGACATGTGGTGTCACGTTGCTCAGGCGCAGGTCGCCCCCATGCACGCGGGTCTCTTTCATGGTCGCCAGCAATGTGCGCAGGCCGACGCTGCTGGTGTAATCGACTCCGGCAAGATCGGCAACGAGGTAAACGTTACCGGAGCTCACGCAAGCATGCAGTTCGGCGGTCAGCATGGGTGCGGTCGTTCCGTCCACGCTGCCGGTAACGCAAACCACGGAGACTTGCTCGCGTTGGTTGATTTCAATTTTCATTGAGACTTGCTCCTTGTGGCGAAGAACTCGCAGTCGGCAACGATTTGACCAAGGTTAAAAGGTTTCCGCCTTCCTCGCGTGGCTCCCACTCAACCCTGTCTACTGCCTGCCGCACGAAATGCCAACCCCAGCCACCGACTTGGCGCTCTTCCAACGGAACGTCCAGCTTTGGCGTAGGGACGGTGGCGGGATCGAAGCGTGGCGCGATATCGGCGAAGCTGACCCGAGCCTGGCCAGGTCGTGCATCAATGTTCACCATGATGGGTCCGGTTCCGCCTGGATACCCGTAATCCAGGATGTTGGTGAACACTTCCTCCACCGCCAGTCGCAGCGAGAACAGCGTGTCATCATCGGCACCGGCTTGGCGACACGCCTGCTCGACCACGCTCACCAACGCCGGGAGATCGCTCATGCATGATGCGTTGAACGCGATGCTGCCCGTCGCCGGTGGCGACGTGCTCACCGCGGCGACCCATCCGTACTGGCCAGAGCCAACAACGCCTCCATCTTCCGCACCAGTCGATCAATATCGACTGGTTTGGTATCAAAGTCATCGCAACCCGCGGCCAGTGCGCGCTCGCGATCCTCGGTCATGGCGTGCGCGGTCAAGGCGATTACCGGAATCGAGCGCATCTGCGCATCGGCCTTCAATCGACGGGTGGCTTCCCAACCGTCGAGGACGGGAAGACTCATGTCCATCAACACCAGCTGCGGCCCGGCGCTGGCAGCCATGTCCAGCGCGGCCTGACCGTCCACCGCGATGACGACGCAGTAGCCGCGACGCGACAATCGGCGTGAAAGCATGTCACGGTTCATTTCGTTGTCTTCCACCAGGAGGATTTTCATGGCTGGGACGCTTGCCAGCGGGCTTGCAGAGCACGCCGCACTTCGTGCTCCAGCTGATCTCCGGTGTAGCTGCCCTTCTGGATGACCTTGTGCGCGTAGCCGGCAAGGACCTTGTGCTCCGCGCGGGTCAGCTCCTTCGCGGTGAGGACGACCACCGGCAACGCCACGTCGAGGAGACGACGATCGTTGAGCGCAGCAAGAAAGGCAAAACCGCCCATTTGCGGCATCATCAAGTCCAGCAACACCAGCGACGGTCTGGCCTCATCCACACGCGCCAGACCCTCGGCACCATTCGCCGCCTCCACCACCTTCCAACCCTGGCGCTCCAGCAGGCGACGCAGCATGCTGCGCGTCGTCGCGTCGTCATCGACCACCAGGATGGGGTGCTCGGAGCTGAGGCCGAGGTACTTTTCCACGGTGCGCAGCAGGCTTTCACGCTCTACCGGCTTGACCAGGTAATCGGCGGCCCCGACGGCAAAGCCGAGGGCCTTGTCACGCGTAACCGAAATCATCACCACGGGTATGTCGGCCAGTCCGGGGTCCGCCTTCAATTGCGACAATACCGTCCAGCCGTCCGCACTCGGCATCATGACGTCCAGCAGGATCAGATCCGGATGCAGCTCGCGCGCCAGCCGCAACCCCTCTTCGCCGTCCGCCGCCGGCAACGTGTGGAAGCCTTCGCGCGCCAGCATGCGGCCGATCAGTTCGCTGCCGGCGGCGTCATCATCCACAATCAGGATCGTGCCGGCCGCCGCGGCAGGCGCAGAAGTCGCGGCGGAGTTCGCGCCCGGCGCGCCGTCGGCTGGGCCGCCGCGTGGCGCCCTGCCGTTCGCCGGCACGCGCACGGTGAACGTGGTGCCCTCGCCTGGCACGCTCTCCAGTTGGATCTCGCCGCCCAGCAGCTCGGCGAATCGACGACTCAGCGCCAGTCCAAGACCCGTACCACCATATTTGCCTCGGGTTGACGCCTCTGCCTGCGCAAACGGTTCAAACAGCTTTCCCTGTTGCGCGGGCGTGATGCCAATGCCGGTGTCCTCGACCGAGAACACCAGCCAGCCCCGCGACCCCACGGACTCGCGTCGGGCACGCAGATAGATGGTGCCGTCCTGTGTGAACTTGCTGGCATTGCCCAGCAGATTGATCAGGATTTGCCGCAGCTTGGTGACATCGGTGCTCATGCTGCCTAGATCGCCGGCATCCAGGATCAGCTTGTTGCCCTGCTTGTGCACGAGCGGTTCGATGGTGTCAAGCACGCCGTCGAGCAGCGTATCCACCGCCAGCTTCTCCAAGCTCAATTCCATCTTGCCCGACTCGATTTTTGACAGGTCCAGCACATCGTTGATCATGCCCAACAAATGCTTGCCGGCGACATGAATCTTTTCAAGGTCCGGTATCAATTCGATGTGGCCATTGTCCGCAGCCTCTTCGGCCAGCAGTTCGCTGTAGCCGATGATCGCGTTCAAGGGTGTGCGCAGTTCGTGGCTCATGTTGGCCAGATAGATACTCTTCGACTGATTCGCCGTATCGGCTGCTGCCCTGGCCTGTTCCAGCTCCGCGCTTTTCTCCTCGAGCGTCAGTTTTTGCGCCTCCAGCAATTTGCGGCCCGCGACAAAAAGCTTGCTCTGGATATAGGCTTGCGAAGCCAACAGCCAGCCGATGAAGAAGATGCCGGTGATACTGGCCAGCGTGGGCAGTAGCGGTGAAGCCGTCTGGACCTGAAACCCGGTGAGCAGACCCACGCCGACCAATCCGATCGCGATGCCTGCCAGTCCCCGCACAAACAACGGCGTGCCGCCCACACCGAGGTTGGAATTACTCACTGCCGAGATCAGCAGCACGCTCGGCCACAGGCCGAAGTGCATGGCCGCCGTCCAGGCGCCCATCATGACCGAATCCACCAACAGGTTGCGATGTTCCGCACGCTTGCCGTTGGGTCCTCGCGCCAAAAGGTACGCGGCCTGTGGCCACACCACCGCCCACAGCAGTAGCAACCCGATCATCAGTGGGCTGGCGCGGCCGGCGCCACCAAGCGCAGCAAAAACGACCACGGCCCCAATCGGCTCGAAGTACCGGCGAAGGCGGTAATTGAGCCTGACAATCGGATGGACGATGGAGGTGGTCACAGATACCCCGTTGATCATGCAGCGATGGTACGAGGCATGTCAGCTGCGGGTGGCAATGCATTGCACAGCGCGTAACGCCCGCGCTGCCAAACTCGCCACCGGAGATGAAGGGTCAACCGGGGTTTGATCCTAGTCATTCCGGCGGGCCTTCGCAAGGACAACTACCGCAAGCCAATGATCGTGGTCGGATCGAAGCGCCAGACGCTGCACGGGGTCTTGAAACTCCCCACTTCGTCCGCCTGGCATGAGAGTGCTCCACTCTGTCTGACCAACCGATCGTGTGTATGCCGCGCGCCGGAGCTAACCTCCCGAACCCGCGAGAACGGATATTGCGGACGCTGCGAGCGCTTAAAGCGCGTGCTTCCAGCTCGCCGAATAACAGCGCCATTCGCCATCTATCTTGCGCCACGCCGACTCGACCTGATACAGCCCCATGCGGTCGGGCAACAGGCGGCTGCGGCTGCTCAGCGTGACGGTAAACGTGGCGATCATCCGCTCGCCACGGTGCTCGATGCCGATCGGCCCCATGGTTACGCCGACGCGTTCGCCACGCAACGCAGTGATCCGTACCAGGTTGGCCAGCGTGCCCCGATCCAGTTCGCCACGATTGCCATCGAAATCAGCGCTGAGAGGCGCCACCACGTCCCTTGCCGAAGCCGATTCGGCGCCCGTGGCGACAGACGTGATCGCGCTGCGTACGCGCGACTCGTCGGGGGTTCGTCGACAACCGGGCAAGGTTGCCAACGCAAGCACGGCGAGCAGTAGCAGAAACGCGACTTTCCCCTTGAATTCAGCCATCCCATCATTCTCGCCACAGCGCTGCGCGCGGCTTGCCACTATACGCTGGCACATGCTCAAATGAAGCCGGCAATGACCAGCGTGAATCCTGCCATCACGCAAGCCATCGCCCACTGTCAGCAACGAACAGGGAATCAGGAAAATCGAAGCATGACCAACGACCGTCCGTGGCTGGCTCACTATCCGTCAGATGTACCGGTGCAGATTGACATCAATCAATATGCCTCGGTGCCGGCGGTACTTGAGGAGGCGTTCACCCGTTTCCGTGACAGACCGGCGTTCGCGAACTTCGGCCGCAATCTCAGCTACGGTCAGATCGACGAGATGAGTCGTCAGTTCGCCGGCTATCTCACCGGCGTGCTCAAACTCGGCAAGGGTGACCGCATCGCGCTCATGATGCCCAACCTCCTGCAATATCCGATCGCGTTGTTCGGCGCTTTGCGCGCCGGACTCGTGGTGGTCAACATCAATCCCCTGTACACCGCGCCCGAGCTCAAGCATCAGCTGGTGGATGCCGGTGTCAAGGCGATCGTCGTGGTGGACAATTTCGCCTCTACGCTCCAGCGCATCGTGGCGGAGACCCCACTGCAGCACATCGTCATCACCAGTATCGGCGAACTGCTGGGATTTCCGAAAGGCGCGCTGATCAACTTCGTGCTCAGGCACGTCAAAAAAGTCATTCCTGCGTACGAGTTGCCGACCACGGTGACTTTTCGCGACGCGCTGTCACAAGGCTCCGCACACCAGCCGCCGCCGGTATCGCTGAGCCACGACGACGTCGCCTTTCTGCAGTACACGGGCGGAACCACCGGCGTGGCCAAGGGCGCCATGTTGACCCATGGCAACATGGTCGCGAACATGCTTCAGGCCGGCGCCTGGATCGGTGCAAATGCGAAGCCCGGTCAAGAGGTGATCATCACCGCGCTGCCGCTCTATCACATCTTTTCGCTGACGGCGAACGGGTTGGTATTCGCCCGCCTGGGAGGGCTCAACTGGCTGATCACCAATCCACGCGACATGCCTGCCTTCGTCAAGGAGTTGGCCAAATCGGGCTTCACGGCCATCACGGGTGTCAACACGCTGTTCAATGGCCTGCTCAACACGGCAGGCTTTGCCGAACTGGATTTTTCCAGACTGCATCTTTCGCTGGGCGGTGGCATGGCGGTGCAGCGCGCCGTGGCCGAACGCTGGAAAAAGGCGACCGGCTGCACCCTGGTGGAAGCCTACGGGCTCACCGAGACTTCGCCGGCCGTTTGTATCAATCCACTGAACCTCAAGGAATACAACGGCTCGATCGGCTTGCCGATTTCGTCCACCGACGTGGCGCTCTGGTCGGATGACGGCAAGGTATTGCCGGTGGGGGAGACCGGTGAATTGATGGTGCGTGGTCCGCAGGTCATGAAGGGTTACTGGAATCGTCCGGATGAAACCGCCAAGGTGCTTGCCGCCGATGGCTGGCTGCATACAGGAGACATTGCCCGGATGGACGAAAACGGCTACTTCTACCTCGTTGATCGCAAGAAGGACATGATTCTGGTGTCCGGCTTCAATGTTTATCCAAATGAGGTCGAGGACGCGGTGATGGAGCACCCGGGCGTGCTTGAAGTTGCAGCCGTCGGCGTACCCGACGAACATTCCGGCGAAGTGGTAAAGATCTTTGTCGTACGCAAGGACTCCACGCTCACCGCGGAGACGCTGAAGGAGTTCTGCCGCGAGCACCTTACCGGCTACAGGCGGCCGAAACATATCGAGTTCCGCAGCGAACTGCCGAAAAGCAACGTCGGCAAGATCCTGCGCCGCGAGCTGCGCGAAGAAGGAAAAGCCAAAGGCTGAGAAAGGGGCTCCTTGATGCGAAAGCGCCCGCGTGAAGCGGGCGCTTTTCCGTGCCCGGGACGCGGCAGGATCAGCTGTCTTTCCAGTATTCCAGGATATCGGCATAACCACCGAGCAAGTTCCACAACGGCACCTGTTTGTCCTCGGGAATGCGACTGTACGAGAACCCGATGTGATGGTCGGAAATCCGCGCGACCGTCGCCTCCAGGTGGATGTGCAGGTTGTGCCCGAAGATCATGTCGAGCACCCAATTCTGGCCGGCCACCGCGGACCAGCCGAGCGGTCGCCGCAACAGCGCACCCGTGGCCGAGATGTCCACCAGCTCGGTCGGATGCGACTCGCCATGACGGCTCATCAACACGGTCGTCTCGATTTGCATGCGCGCCGGCCGCAATTTTTCCGTTACGCCGGCACCAAGTTCCTTCTTGTCGATCGTCATCAGCTGTACCGCCTATTTGCGTTTGCGCCTGCTTTGAGCACGGGCGCGATGTCCAATATCGCTCTGGCTCGTTTTCCAGCTCATCGGCTGTCCAGACCAGCGCTTTCTTTGCCGCCAAGCTCGCAGAGATGTGCCATTCGATTCACTGAATGGGAAAATGCAATTGCCGTGCCACTAAAGCAAACCCATGCACGCCAACGGGCTGTGGACCCAATCGCGCGCGGATGCCACGGCAGCGCGCATGGCGGTGAGAGGCTGGCGCAGGCGCAAGCGCCGCTGAAGCTTTCTGCGCTTGTCCGGCGGTCGCACCCCTGTCCCAACGCGTCACATTGGGTCACATGCCGCCATGCACGCCTTCCCGCACTCTCCGATCACGGCAGGACTTCCCATTATGTCTGCGGCGACGTGCGACGAGAACCCCGGGCCGACCGCCAACCTGATCGACGCCCGCCGCTGCGGTCTGTTTCTCCCGGCTGGACATGTTCCCGACTTGCCATTACTCTTCGACTACGCGTGGATTCGTTAGAGTTTGACTGCTGCCGGTGCGCCCGCTGCGTCACGAATGTCCACCGAAGTACTCAGACCGACCAGTGAACGGCCAGCGGCGTGAGGTTTTCACCCACTGACATGCACCCTTTGGCGTGGCCGACAACCCTCCAGCGGATGCGCAATGGTCGTTGACGACCCGCCTGACCGAACCACAAGTCGTGGATTCATCATGCCGGTCGTGACGATGGCGTCGACCGCGCCTCGGCTTTGAAGATGCACACAGACGCGACACCCGGGAACGCTGCGATAACGCTGCGCTTGAGCGCGGACATTCCGGGCACGGACCTACAGGTTATGCCTGCACACGAACAACCTTGACCATGCTGAACTTACTGCCAGCCGTTGAACACGGCCCCGTAACAGGCTTTGATGAGCACTGAACCCGTCGTCGAGCAGTCCGGCCGGACTACTGCAACGCCCGATCCGTTTGCATCGGTACCACAACAGCAGGAAATGCCGCTGGCCATCGTTCGTGGCGAGCCGATGTTGCAGATGCCGCAGGATCTGTACATCCCGCCGGACGCCCTGGAAGTCATCCTGGAGGCATTCGAAGGGCCGCTGGACCTGCTGCTGTACCTCATCCGCCGGCAAAACCTCGACATCCTGGACATCCCGGTTGCCGAGATCACCCGGCAATACATGGCCTACATCGAATTGATGCAGGACGTGATGCGGCTGGAACTGGCTGCCGAGTATCTGCTGATGGCCGCGATCCTGGCCGAGATCAAGTCGCGGCTGCTGTTGCCGCGGCCACCGATCGAGGAAGGCCTGGAAGAAGACCCCCGCGCTGAGCTGGTACGGCGGCTGCAGGAGTACGAGCGGTTCAAGCGCGCAGCCGAGGACATCGAAGCCCTGCCCCGCATGGAACGCGACAGCGTGGTGGTGCATGCCGAGGTCGGCACGCACAACGTGATCCGCTTGCCGCCACCGCTGGAGTTGACCGAACTGCTGCTGGCGCTGAAAGAAGTGATGCATCGCGCCGAGCTGTTCGGCCGACACGCCATCAAGCGCGAGGCGCTCAGCGTGCGCCAGCGCATGAGCGAGTTGTTGAGCAGGCTGGAGGACGACGCCTTCCATCGCTTCGAGGATCTGTTCGACCTGGCCGAAGGCCGCCCAGGCATCGTGGTGACCTTCCTGGCGATGCTGGAGCTGGCCAAGGAAATGCTGATCGAGATCGTGCAAGAGGCGCCGCTGGCGTCGATCTATGTCAAGACCAAGCCCAGCCACAGCGAAGAACTCCCCGAATGGCGAACGGACGACACACAAACCGGTGAATCGGCACTGATCGAATCGTCGGGCAAATGAACCTTACCCACTGACCGACCCTCACTGAATCGGCATCCGAACTCAAGGCCATGCAGATCGACCCACTCAAACCCATCATCGAGGCTGCCCTGCTTGCCTCCACCCAGCCGATGACCGTGCATCAGCTTGGCGACCTCTTCAACGAAGACGAGAACGTCGGCCCGCAACAGATTGCGCAGGCGCTGGAATCACTGGCCGAAGACTGCGCGGGCCGCGGCATCGAACTGAAGGAAGTCGCTTCCGGCTTCCGCTACCAGGTGCGCGAGAACGTGCATCCGTGGATCTCGCGAATGTGGACCGAGCGGCCCAGCCGCTACTCGCGCGCCCTGCTGGAAACCTTGGCGCTGATCGCCTACCGGCAGCCGATCACCCGCCCGGAAATCGAACAGATCCGCGGTGTAGTGGTGTCCACCAACATCATCAAGACAATGGAAGAGCGTGAATGGATCCGGGTCGTCGGCCACCGCGATGTCCCCGGCAAGCCAGCTTTGTTCGGTACCACCCGTGCTTTTCTCGACTACTTCAACCTCAAATCGCTGGACCAGCTGCCGCCATTGTCCGAAATCCGCGACATGGAAGACCCGCAGATGCGCTTCGCGCCGGAACCGCTGCCCGCTCGCGTCATGCGCGACCTGCCGATCGATCCGGACGCCGCCGACCCGGGCAATGAGCTCTCAGCCGAAACCGGGTTTGAAACCGGGACCGGAACATTGGCGAATACCGCCGATGCCAGCGACAACAACAACGCAGCCGATGCCGAGGCGGGCGCGGCTTCATCCGGGTACGACGAAGCCGCCTCCGATCCGGGCACGTCTTCCCCCAGCCCGACGACTACTGCCGACGAGGCAGCAACCCCCGCTGCGGACGTCCGATCCGACGCCGCCGATCACGACACCGAGGAGTACCGCGCATGACTGCGCCGCAGAAATCCGTTCTGACCCTTAAGC
>CAJDVU010000013.1_pt1 | contig 37836 bp, 28 predicted proteins | sample 7391431 | NCBI WGS metagenome assembly CAJDVU01 (sample SAMEA7055700, study PRJEB34461) | soil metagenome | biome: terrestrial ecosystem; feature: Peninsula; material: soil | place: Antarctica | collected 2016
GATTCGCCGTTCACATGGGTGATGAAATCGCCCGCCTCGACGCCCGCCTCATCTGCGGGAGTGCCGTCGATCGGCGAGACGACTTTGACAAAGCCCTGCTCTTGCGTAACCTCAATCCCAAGGCCGCCGAACTCGCCGCGGGTCTGCACCTGCATGTCGTCAAAATCTTTCGCCGCCAGATAGTTTGAATGCGGGTCAAGCGAGGTCAGCATGCCATTGATAGCCGCTTCAATCAGCTTCTGGCTGTCCACTTCTTCGACATATTGACCGCGCACCCGCTCGAATATATCGCCAAAGAGATCAAGCTGCTCATAGACATTGGCATTGCGGCTGGCTTCTTGCGCGATCAGCGGGGCTGCCACTTGTGTGGTCAGAATAACCCCGGCGAGGGTGCCACCAAAAGCGGCCATAACGAATTTCTTCATCTTTAGTCCTGTTCCTTCAGTGCGGTGAACCATTCGGCCGGATCGACCGGGTCTGCCCCTTGTCTGAGTTCCATATAAAGCGTCTGCGTCCCCTGAACGCCACCACCATCTTCGGCAAGGCTGGAAAAATCGCCCCCCGTTTGCGCATCATTGCCCCCCATAAGCCCAAGAGCTGCACCGGGAGCAAGGACTTCGCCCACCTCTCCATATACGGTATCGAGCCCGGCGAGGATCAAAAGATACCCGCCTCCGGGCTCCAATACGATCACATTTCCGTAGTCAAGCAGCGGGCCGCGATACCGGATGGTCCCGGCCCAAGGCGATGTGACCAGCGCACGGGCACGGGTAGACAGGGTTATGCCGGGGCGGCGGGTGCCGCTTGCGTCCGCTTCATCCGCGCGGCGCAGCAAGCTGCCAAGGGTGGGCAGTTCCAGATTTCCAAGGGCAGAGGTGAAGCTGCGCACCGCATCACTGCCCTTCATATCCAGCGTCAACCCGTCGGCAAATGCCGCCAGCGTATCGGCGCTTTCCAGCAGGCCGCGCAAGGCGTCGGGGTCTTCGGTAAAGCGACGCGGCAGGGTCGTGCGTTCCGAAATCGCCTGCGACAGCGTGGTTCGGGCGGTTTGCGCCACGCCAAGGCCACGTTCCAACACCTGCCCCGCCGCGACTTGCAGGCTGCGCAGATCACGCAGCTCCGTCAGTTCAGCCTGCAACCGTGCCACTTCGGCTTGCAGCGCGGGCGTCACCTCGGACAGGATCATCCCCGACCGCGCCGTTCCCAATGGGCCGGAGGGATGCAGCAGCAAAAGCGGCCCCGGCGTCGCCTCCAGCTGGCCCAGAACACCCAGCAATTGCCCGACACGATTACGTTCCGCATCAAATTGCAACAGCAAGGACGCCTCACGCACTTTCGCCTGCCGCAAGCCGTCGCGCAGCGCACTAAGCCCTTGTTCATAAGCCTGAATTGTACGGGTCAAAGAGGTCACGCGGTCGCGCGAGGATTGCGCCGCCTCCATTTCTGCCACCGCTGCTTCCAAGGCCACGGCAGCATTGCTTGCCTGCTCTGCGACAGTCTGGGCGGACGCTGACGCCACGCAGACCAACGCTGTGAAAAGGGCTGCGGTGCGGATCATTGGATCAGGCTTTTCCCGGTCATTTCATCCGGCTGCGGCAGGCCCATCAGTTGCAGCAAATCGTGATGGCGCCGGGCGATGGCTGTGGCGGCTTCGACCCGCTGGTCACGGTCAGCGCATTTGCTCAGCTGGCGCAAGGCGTCGGTGACACCGGACAACGCCGACACCACCACCAGTACCCGTGCGCCCTCGGCGCGACGTCTGGCAACCAGGTCGCGGATGGCCTGCCAGCACGGCACGCTGGCGACACTGCTGCCGCCGAATTTCATCACCACCCATCGTGCATCGACGCCAGTCGACGCGCTGACCATCTCGCTCACGGGAACCTTGGCGGCACAAGCCGCGAAAAGCGCAAACCAGCTGCGCAAGAACGCGTAGTGTCATGCCCCGGCCGGTCGATTGCAATGAATTATCGTTTGGACGTATAGACGGCTATTGGCTTTTATGCAGGGAATAAGGAACATGGACTGGAGAATCGGAAAGGCAGCACTCTTCGATTCCTCAGCGCTTCCTGTTCCCTGTTCACCATTCCCTATGCCCGATCACCGCAAGAACTTTCGCTCCGCAAGCCATTCCACCGGGCCGGTCATCGCGCTAGCGTGGCATCGGCGTCGCGCCTGCAGGGGGAGCTGGACGCTGGAGCCGCGGCCGGCCCGCGGGGCAATCAGCCTTTTCAACGGAGATCCACATGCAAATGCATCGCAAGGTTCTTGCAGCGTCCCTGACGATCATCCTGGGCAGCATTTCAGGCGTCGCCCTTGGTAGTGGCACGCACACCGCCATCGACATGGGGCTTGCCCCCGCCGCGCAAACCGCACACGTCACGCTGTTTCTCAAACTGCACAACCAGGCGGCGCTGGAGCAGTACATCCAGGCCACGGTGACGCCCGGCAGCGCGCAGTACCACCGCTTCATCGACACCGCGCAGTTTGCCAGCCAGTACGGCGCCACCGAGGCTGAAATCGCGCAGGTGCAAGCGTTTCTCACCAGCCAGGGCCTGACCGGCCGTGTGCTCGCCAACCACATGGCGGTACAGACCACTGGCACGCTGGCGCAATTCGCCAAGGCGTTTCACACCAGCATCCATACCTATGATGCGCACGACCGTGCGGCCGCGTTCCATCGCCCGGCGTCGCCGCTGGTGCTGCCACCGGCGCTTGGCCAGATCGTGCTCAGTACCAGCGGCCTGAACAACGCCAACCATTACCGCTCGCACCGCATCAGTGCGCCAGGCATCACCGGCCTGCAGCTGCAGCACACGCCGACAACGCTGGCACGCAGCGCCGATGCCAGCGGCAATCCCACGGCCACCGGCGAGCCGGGCCAATACACCGTGGGCGACGTCGCCAACTTCTACAACATCAACCCGCTGTACCAGCGCGGCATCAACGGCAAAGGGACGACGGTGGCCATCGTCACCCTGTCGGACTTCGATCCAGCCGACGCGCAGACCTATTGGGACGGCATCGGCCTGAAGACGAAGAAGAACCGCATCCGCCTGGTGCCGGTGGACGGCGGCGCGGTGTTTGACGGTGGCAGTGGCGAGACCGCGCTGGACGTGGAGCAGTCTGGCGGCCTGGCGCCGTGGGCAAAGATCATCGTCTACCACGCACCGAACGAAGGCACCGGTTTCACCGATGCATTCATGCAGGCGGTGGTGGACAACAAGGCCGACAGCATCTCCACCAGCTGGGGCTTGCCGGAGGCGTTCAACTTCGCCGCGCTCAACGTCGATGGCGCGGCCGTCACGGACACCAGCGACGCCGGCGACTTGCAGGTGTTCCACCAGATCCTGATGGAGGCTGCCGCGCAGGGCCAGTCGGTGTTTGCCGCCAGCGGCGACTCCGGCGCCTACGACACCGTGCGCTCGCTCGGTACCGGAACCGGACCGTACGAATTCAACGCGCCGCTGACCGTCGACTCGCCCGCCTCCGACCCGTACATGACGGCCGCCGGCGGTACCACGGTGCCGGTCACTTTCACCAACCGCGCCGGCGACGTGGTGTTGTCCATCACCCAGGAAAGCGTCTGGGGCTGGGACTACCTGTTGCCGTTTGCCCCGCGTGAGGCGCTGTTCTCGGTCGGTGGTGGCGGCGGCGTGAGCGTGTACTGGCACGAGCCGTTGTATCAGTGGTTCACCAGCGGCGTACGTCGCAGCGAGGCCAAACAGACGCTGGCCTACAACGACCCTGCCGCCGGTCCCACGACCTTGCTGCAATTGCCCGCACGTTTCTTTGGCCGCAACGTGCCGGACGTGGCGCTCAATGCCGATCCGGAGACTGGCTACATCGTGGTGTCCAGCACCGATGGCGGGGTGATCTCCGAAGGCGGAACCAGCTTCGTGGCACCGCAACTCAACGGCATCAGCGCGCTGCTGACGCAAAGTGCCGGTCACCGCGTCGGCTTCTGGAATCCGCAGGTGTACCTGCTGCAAACCATCTTCGGCCACAGCAAGTGGTCGCCGTTCACCGACATCCGTGCCGGTGACAACTGGTTCTACAACGGCAAGCCCGGCTATGAGCCGGGTGCGGGCGTGGGCACGCTCAACGTCGCCAACCTCGACGTGTTCCTGCGCAGCGGGTTCTGATTGCACTGCATCACGTTCGTCACCCGGCGCAAGCCTGGTGACGAACGCGCTTGCGCCATGCGGCGCGCTGGGGCACGGTAACGCCCCGTCCCACACAGGCGCGAGTCCATGTCACTGCGTTTCCGCTGGCTGCAACTGGATGTTTTTTCCGATCAGCTGTTTGCCGGCAACCCGCTGGCGGTGGTGGTCGACGCCGCAGCGCTGGACGCGACGCAGATGCAACGCATCGCGCGCTGGACCAACCTCTCCGAAACCGCCTTCCTGCTGCCGCCGACGCAGCCGCCAGCAGATTATCGCGTGCGCATCTTCACCCCGCGCCAGGAACTGCCATTCGCCGGTCATCCCAGCGTGGGCAGCGCGTACGTCGCGATCGAGGCCGGGCTGGTCGATGCCGGCAACGGAGGGCTGGTCCAGCAATGCGCGGCCGGGCTTCTGCCCGTGCGGGTGCTCGGCCAGGATCCGGGGCGGATCATCCACGTGCAAGCACCGCCGGCCAAGGTCCGGACGCTGGATGACGCGCTGTGTCGGCGCTTGGCCAGCGCGCTGCACATCGCCTTGTCGAAGGGACACGCCTGCCGCGTCGACAACGGGCCGCACTGGATCCTGTGCAATCTCGATCGCGCCGCCGCGGTACGCGGCCTGGCTCCCGACATGGGTGCCCTTGCCGCGCTGTGCGTCGAGCACGCGGCGGTCGGCGTCAGCGTGTTCGGGCGCGAACCGGCCGGTGCAGCGGCGATGGCGGTGCGCGCGTTCTGCCCCGCCGATGGCATCCCGGAGGATCCAGTCACCGGCAGCGCCAACGCGGCGATCATGGCGTGGCTCGCCAGCCGCGGCGATCGCGATGGCTACGGTCTGCGCTACGGCGCCAGTCAGGGTCGTGAAGTAGGGCGCGACGGCCACGTGCAGGTGGCGCGTAATACCACCGGCGACGCGATCACGATCGGCGGCCACTGCGTGGTCGGCCTGCGCGGCGAGCTCTTCGCGGACTGACCCGCGCGCGCAGCGCGCTGCACGCAGGGCCGTCATAACTTCCGGTGCGTATGGATGGACGCCCCTGAAATCGCAAAAACTTGCGCTGTGTCAAACACTTCCGTTTGCGTTCGCACGCGCGCAAGATCGGCGTTGACCCGACGCTGCATGGGCAGCGCCGCGCCTTCAGTGGGTTCACGTTGCTTGGTTGACAAACGCTGCACAGCCTGACCGCAAGACGGCTCGGCGACGCGCTTCGTGGCGTGTTGGCAGGACATCCGGGTGGTCAGTATCCCTGACAATGAAGAGGTCTTCATTCATGCACACCAACATTCACCGCAAGGTACTGGCAGCTTCGCTCGCGTTGCTGCTCTCCGGTTTCGCCACCGCTTCTTTCGCCGGCGACCTGTCCCCCGCCACCGACATGGGCGCGGCACCGGCCAGCCAACCCATTCACGTCACCCTGATGCTCAAGCTGCGCGATCGCACCGCCCTGGAGCAATTCGTCCAGCAGACCTCCACCCAGGGCAGCCCGAACTTCCGGAAATTCCTCAGCACCCGCGATTTTGCCAGCCAGTACGGAGCCACGGACGCACAGATCGCCAAGCTGCAAGCGTTCTTGCAAAAGCAGGGGTTGAGCGGTTGCAAAAGCAGGGGTTGAGCGGCCAGGTGCTGGCCAACCACATGGCCATCGAGACCACCGGCACGGTGGCTCAGTTCAGCCAGATGTTCCAGACCTCGATCCACGATTACACGTCGCGCAAATCAGGACGCCGATTCCATCGACCCACGGGGTCGCTGTTGCTGCCGCCGGAAATCGCCGACAGCGTGGGTTTTGTGATCGGCCTCAGCAATGAGCGGCACTACATGTCGCACATCATGAAGGTGCCCACGATGGCCGGAAACCAGGTGCGCCCGCTGCCAGGAATCACCACCTTGAGCAAGGGCGTCGGCAGCGCCGGCGACCCCACCGCCACCGGCCAGCCGGGCAACTACACCGTTGGTGACGTGGCGAACCTCTACAACATCAACCCGCTGTACAAGCGCGGCATCACCGGCCAGGGTTCGACGGTCGGTATCGTCACCTTGTCCAATTTTTACCCGTCCGATGCGCTGACGTACTGGAGCGCCATTGGCCTGGCCACCAAGCCACATCGCATCACCCAGGTCCATGTTGATGGCGGCGGCGCAATCGACGGCGGCAGCGGCGAAACCGCGCTGGATGTCGAGCAATCCGGCGGCATCGCGCCGTTCGCCAACATCATCGTGTATGACGCGCCGAATGCCGGCAACGGTTTCACCGATGCGTTCCTGCAGGCGGTGGCGGACAACAAGGCGGACAGCATCTCGACCAGTTGGGGTGCGCCGGAAATCTACAACTTCGCCGCGCTGAACGTCACTGGCGCCAGGATCACCGACACTCGGGATGTTGGCGACCTGCGCGCGTTCGACCAGATCTTTCTGGAAGCGGCCGCCCAGGGTCAGTCGATCTTTGCCGCCGCGGGCGACGCCGGTGCCTATGACACCACGCGCGGCCTGCCCACCGGCACCGATCCGGGCGATTACAGCGCGCCGCTGACCGTGGATTCGCCGGCGTCCGACCCTTACATCACGGCGGCAGGCGGCACCACGGTGCCCTACAGCTTCCGTTTCAACGGTGGGCCAGTCGCATCGATCAGCCAGGAAAGCGTGTGGGGCTGGGATTACATCCAGAACTACTTCGACACCAACTTCGGGCCCGGTTTGCTGGATCTGTTCTCGGTCGGCGGCGGCGGCGGTGTCAGCGTGTACTGGGCCAAGCCGTGGTACCAGTGGTTCACCCGCGGCACCGAAAACAGCCAGAAGAAGCAATCGCTGGTCTACTACGACCCGTCGGCAGGTCCGACCACGTTGTTGAAACTGCCGGGCAACTTCCCGGGTCGCAACATGCCTGATATTTCGCTCAACGCCGATCCGGAAACCGGCTATATCGTGGTCTCCACCACCGATGGCGGGGTGATCCAGGAAGGCGGCACCAGTTTCGTGGCGCCCCAGTTGAACGGCGTCAGCGCGCTGCTGACACAAAGCCTCGGCCATCGCGTGGGCTTCTGGAATCCGCATGCCTATCTGTTGCAGGTGATCTTCGGTACCGGCAAGTACTCAGCCTTCAACGACATCCGCGCGGGTGACAACTGGTTTTATTACGGTGAACCCGGCTTCGACCAGGGCTCCGGTATCGGCACTCTGAACGTGGCGAACTTCGACCTGTTCCTGCGCGCGGGCTTCTAGCTAGGGGTCTGTGGGGCTTTGGTGGTCGAGGCGAGAATTCGGGTGTGAAGACAGCAACTGACAATCCGCCGGTCCATAGTGGTTCCATGGATCAAGAATCGGCGGATAGTGGACCACACAGGCGGATTCGCAGACCGGCCAACCAAAGTCCGACAGACTCCCAGGAGTCTGCGCAGCCTTTTCAGGAACCTGGCGGCGTCTGATGGCGCCTGACCCTCCAACGCTGGCCACGAATCCACAGTGGATTGGCGGCCAGCACTGTTTCGGCTGTTGTCGTCAGCCGCTGCGATCAGCATGCTCGCCGGCAACTCTCGCGCCGGCCACGCGATGATCGATTCCCCGGACACACCGGGCTGCCAACGCAGCCTGCGCCCGTCGGATGCCGCGCTGGTGGCGGTTGGCGGCATCATCGGCGGCGGCATCTTCCTCAACCCGGGTGTCGCGACCCAACGCACTGAAGCCGGGCTTGGCCTGCTGCTGATCTGGGTGGGCGCGGGCGTACTTACCCAGATCGGCGCACTGTGTTTCGCCGAGCTGGGTGCGCGCCGACCGCAGGCGGGCGGCACCTATGTCTACCTGCGCGAGGCGTTCGGGTCGCTGGCGGGATTCCTTTGCGGCTGGACCATGCTGCTGGTGATCTACTCCGGTGCCAGCGCGCCGTGGCCACGATTTTCGCCATCTACGCGGCAGCGCTGCTCGGCTTGCCGCCGCGCTAGATACTCCCGCTCACCGTGGGCGGCCTGGTCTTCGTCAGCGGGATCAACCTGTTCGGCATCCGCCTGGGCGCACAGATCCAGAACCTGTTTTCCCTGTTCAAGCTGCTGGCGTGGCGGTGCTGGTGATGTGCGGCTTGTCGCTGGCGGGTGCGGGTGGCGCACCGATCGTCGCGGTCGACCCGTCGCGCGCGGGCGTGGGCTTTATCGGTGCGGCGCTGCCGGTGCTGTTTGCGTATTCGGGTTTCACCTACCTCAACAACCTGGCCGGCGAAGTACGCGCGCCCCAGCGCACGCTGTCGCGCGCGCTGACCCTGGGCTGCGCCGGCTGTTCCGCCGCGCACGCCGCTGACACCGAGTGTTGGCAAAGGGCCACCTTGCCGTTTTCCAACGCGCCGAGTCCGGCGCATGTCCGTACTCGGCTACGCCAAATCAGACACTCGCCGTGCCTGATTTGCGGCGGAGCATGCGTGGCCCGCATTGATCGGGGGCTTTTCACCACCCTGCCAAGCCGGGGCCGGCAATGCCACAATGTGCGGATTGATTTCGCGCGGAGAGGATGGATGGCGCAAGTGCAACCCCAGGTCCTGCCGACCAGCCAGGCCAGCAACATCGTGCCGGAGAAGGTGCGCGAGGGCATCGATCTGCATATCAACGGAGAGCACTTTCGCCATACCGGCGATCCGCAGATGCCCCTGCTGTGGTACCTGCGTGACGTGCTGCGGCTGACCGGCACCAAGTACGGCGGCGCGCATGGAGAGAACGGCGCGGACCTGGTACTGCTGGCCGACAAGGCGGTTTCCGCGATCACGCTGACGATGAGCACTCTGGCCGACCAGTCGGTGACGACGGTGGAGGGTCTGGCCGCGAACGACGGCACCCTGCACGCCTTGCAGCAGGCTTTCATCGACGAAGACGCGATCGGCTGCGGCTACTGCACACCCGGCTGGCTGATCGCCGGCGTGGCACTACTGCGGCGCAAGCCCAAACCCGGCGACGACGATATCGACCAGTTGCCCAATCTGTGCCGCTGCGGCTGCCAGACCCGGGTGCGCCGCGCGATCAAGCGCGCTGCTGCCGGCAAGGCGGGCCAGCCGTGAACGCGAGCAAGACGAACGACACGATCCGGCTCGGTCGCCGTCGCTTCCTGCAGGTGCTGGCCGGGGCGGCCGGCGCCCTGGTGGTGGGCATGCGGGTGGCCGAGGCGGCCGCCGCACCGCCGCTGCCGCTGGCTCTGCTCGGCGACAACTTTCACGACCTGGGCACCTATGTGCGCATCGACACCGAGGGCAACGTGCTGATCGGCGCGCGCGACCCCGACACCGGCACCGGCGTGGCCACGTCGCTGCCGCGGATCATCGCCGACGAACTGGACGCCGACTGGAACCGCGTCAGCGTGATTGCGCTGGGCCTGGCGGTCAGCGACAACAACGGCAAGCCGGCGTGGACCTACGGCCAGCAGGTCGGCGGTACCGGCCATTCGATCCCGGCCGCGTGGCGTGACCTGCGCCAGGTCGGGGCGCTGGCGCGCTGGCTGCTGTTGCAGGCGGCCGCCCGGCGACTGGGCATATCCGCCAACCGCTTGCGCTGCGATTCCGGCACCGTGATCGCACCCGATGGCCGCCGGGTGACCTACGGCAGCCTTGCCGCGGACGCCAGCCAGGTCGCGTTGCCCAAGCGTGCGCCTGCGCTGAAGTCCGCCAGCAGCTACCAGCTGATCGGGCGGTCCGCCGGCGACGCCAACGCCCACGAGATCGTCACCGGGCATGCACACTACGCGCTCGACCAACATCCCGGCGATGCGCTGGTCGCCGTGCTGGTGCACTGTCCGTGGTCGGACGGCACGCTCGCGCGCATTGACACCAAGGAAACCCTGGCACACGAGGGCGTGGTCAAGGTGATTCAACTGAAGCCCGAGCTCGGCCAGCCGCGCGGCACGACCGTGATCGCGCCGGCCGTCGCGGTGCTGGCGACCGATACCTGGGCCGCTCTGCAGGGTCGCGCCAAGCTCAAACTTGAATGGAAGCCCGGTGCCAGCGGCAGCGAGAGCAGCCACGCTATCGAACAACAGGCGCTTGCCGCGCTGGCCAGCCACAACCCGCCGACCACCCGCGTGCGCGACGATGGCGACTTCGACGCCGCCGGCAAGAAGGCGGCACGCCGGCTGGAGGCTACCTATTTCCAGCCGTGGCTGGCGCACGTCACCGCCGAGCCGATGAACTGCCTGGTGCGACTGGAAAAGGATCACGCCAGCCTGGTGGTGCCGACCCAGGCGCCGCAAGAAGCCTGGGCGGTGGTGCAGCGCCTGACCGGACTCAAGCCGGCGCAAATCGACATCCGCGTGCCGCGCGTCGGCGGCGGTTACGGCCGCCGGCTCGACCACGATTTCGTCGCCGAAGCGGTGATGCTGGCGCAGGCGGTCAACCAGCCAATACGGCTGCTGTGGACGCGCGATCAGGATTTCACCCACGATTTCTACCGCTCCGGTTGCGTGCACCAGTTCAGCGCCATCATCGACCACAAGCGCCAGCTCATCGGCTGGAACCAGCGCATGGCCAGTGCCTCGGCGCTGAGCCTTCGCGGCGTGCCCGAGGATCGCCTGTGGACCTCCGAACTGCGCGCCGATCAACTACCCGCGGGCCTGGTCCCGAACCTCCGCAGCGACTGGTACGCGCAACCGTCGGCGATGCCACGTGGCCCGTTCAGCAGCATGCCGCATCTCAGCAACGCGTTCGCGGTCGAAGGCTTCATCGACGAAATCGCCCACCAGCTGCGCGAGGACCCGCTGAAAACGCGTCTGCGCATCCTGGGTGAACCGCGCCAGCTGCCGCTGGGCAACGGCGCAGCGGTGGACATCGGCCGCCTGCGCAACGTGCTGCAATTGGTTGCCGACCGTATCGAATGGAAGAACTGGCTGCGCAGCGTCAATGGCCTCGGCATCGCTTGCTGGCACCTCGACGGCACCTATGTGGCACATGCCATCGAGGCCGCCATGCAGGGCGAGATGCTGATCATCAAGCGCGTCGTCTGTGCCGTCGACGTGGGCCGCGTGATCAATCCGCTGGGCCTGCACGGACAGGTCGCTGGGGCCACGCTGGACGCCTTGTCCATCGCACTCAACCCAGCCATCACGTTCAAGAACGGACAGATCCAGCAGCACAGCTACAAGGACTACCCGCTGGCCAGCATGGCCCAGCTACCCGACGACGTCGAAGTGATCACCGTACCCGGCGACCGCACCCCCGGCGGCGCCAGCTTCCTGGCGATGCCCACTGCCGCCCCGGCCCTGGCCAACGCCGTGTTCCGCGCCAGTGCCGTGCGCGTGCGCCGGCTGCCGCTGATGAAGGAATTGCTGCGCCTGCTGTGACGGCCAGATCACGCGACGATTGAGCCAACCAGACCCGACGGCACAACCGGCAACTCAACGCGCCGGCTCCGAGCGAATCGAAGTCTTCTCTGCGCGTGGCGACCGCAGGATCATCCACGCTATCAGCAATGCCGCCGTCAGCACGCCCACCGCCGACAAGCCCAGCGCGGGCTCAAGTGTGGCTTCCGGCAGTGCGCCACTGAACATCAACACCAGCGCGCCCGTCAGCACCAGCGTGGCCAACTGATGCAAGTAGAACTGTACGCTGGCCAGTCGCGGACTCGATCCGACGAGCCACAACCTGTGGACGAGCGCGTAGATGAACGACACCACGAAGCCCACCAGCAGAATATGCGCGTGGGCGATGAACAGTGCGTGGTTCCTCGACGCGGCCATGTAGATGCCGACCCCCATCCCGACGATGGCATAGGCAAACGCGCAAAGCAGGAATTTCCGGTCAATCGTCATGTTTCCCCCCTGAGGAAATCCGGCACACGAATCTGGCCAGGCGCGGCCGGTCGCGTCTGGCCAGACAGCCTCCTCTTCGCGCCATGCTTTCGCAAGGACCAGGCGGTGCGCGGACACAACGGACCGGCGCTGCAGAACATCACCTGACCGGCGTCAACACCCCACTGCGATTTCCCCGCCCTCCCCGGCGACTTTCGACGGCCCACTTGCGGCTGAAAAGGTGGCGCGCAGCGCCGGGCGATATGACGGTACGGCGTGGAGCCGGAGCGAGTCGCCTTGCCTCGGTTGGCTTCGCCCGTACCCGCGCCCCAGCTCGCTCACGCGCAAGGAGACTCCCTGGATCGCCGACGGGAGCGGGGCAAAAAAGTCCGGGCATCCCGATGCACGACGGCTCAACGCCGCGCCCACTCCGCGATGATCCGGTGGATCGCGTCCAGCCCATCGAACAGCGCCGCCGGTCCCGGCTGCAGGATGATCGGCGACTTGACCTCGAACAGCTGCCCGTCGCGCACCGCCGGAATCGTGTTCCAGCCCGGCCGCGCCGCCACCTGCTCCGGACGGAAGCGCTTGCCACACCATGAGCCGAGGATGATGTCGGGGGCACGTCGCACGACCTCGTCACCGTTGGCCAGGATGCGCTGTTTCGCCAGCGGTTCGCGGGCGAGCTCGGGGAAGCAGTCATCGCCGCCGGCGATGTCGATCAGTTCGGCGACCCAGCGGATGCTGGTGATGATCGGCTCGTCCCACTCCTCGAAGTACACCTTGGGCCGGCGCGGCAGTTGCGCCGCCGCGGCGCGGATATCAGCGAGGTGTTGCTCGGCACGCTGCGCATAGGCCTCGGCCTTTTCATGCGCGCCGACCATTGCGCCGAGCCGGCGGATATAGGCGACGATGCCATCCACGCTGCGATGGTTGCTGATCCATACCTCGACACCGGCCTTGATCAGGTCGCGCGCGATGTCGGCCTGGATGTCGGAGAAGCCAATCGCCAGGTCCGGCTCCAGCTTCAGGATCTCGTCGATCTTCGCGCTGGTGAACGCGGACACCTTCGGCTTTTCCTTGCGCGCCCGCGGCGGACGCACGGTGAAGCCGGAGATGCCCACGATGCGCGCGTCCTCGCCCAGCGCATACAACACCTCGGTGGGCTCCTCGGTGAGACACACGATGCGTTGGGGATAATGATCCGTTGCGGCCAGCCAATTCACTCGCCGGTGGCTCCCAGCACGGTCACGATGACCTTGCGTTGGTGCGCAGCGTGCCGATGCTCCCACAGGTAGAGGCCCTGCCAGGTGCCCAGCTGCAGCACGCCTTCGCCTACGGGTACGCTGACACTGACACCGGTCAGGATGGCCCGGATATGTGCGGGCATGTCATCCGGGCCCTCGGCATCGTGCCGAAACATCGGATCGCCATCTGGCACCGCGCGGGTGAACCAGCGCTCGAGGTCGTCGCGCACCGCCGGATCGGCGTTCTCGCTCAGCAGCAGCGAGCAGCTGGTGTGCATGGTGAACACGTTGGCGATGCCGGTTTGCACCGCGCTGGCTGCCACTGCACCAGCCACCTCGCGGGTGATGTCCGTGAAACCGCGGCCACCGGTGGACACGGTGAATCCACTCTGCACGACGCTCGATGCGGGCGGCAACCGATTCATGGATACAGCAGGCGGCTGGTCCAGGTCTGGCCGTGGCGGCTCCAGCGCACGCGCTCATGCAGGCGGAATTCGGCGCCGTACCAGAACTCGACCATGTCCGGTTCCACCACGAAGCCGCCCCAGTGCGGCGGTCGGGTGACTTCGCGCCCTTTGAACTCCGCCTCGTAGCGCGCCACCCGCTGCTCGAAAGCGTTTCGATCAGGCAGCGTCTGCGACTGCAGCGACGCCCAGGCGCCAATCTGGCTGCCGCGCTTGCGGCTGGCGAAGTAGGCGTCGGACTCCTCTTCCTGCAGTTTGCGCACGACCCCTTCGACCCGCACCTGCACTTCATCGCGCACCTGCTTCCAGTGAAAGCACAACGCCACCAGCGGATGCGCCTCCAGCTGGCTGCCTTTGTCGCTCTGATAATTGGTGAAAAAGCGGAAGCCGCGTTCGTCGACCCCTTTCAGCAGCACGATGCGCGAAGCCACCCCGCCGGCGCTCTCCACCGTGGCCAGGTTCATCGCCGTTGGCTCCCGATCACCACTGGCCTTGGCCTCGTCCAGCAGGTGCAAAAAGGTATCCAGGATTTCAGGTTTGAGCATGATGTGTGAAACTTCCCTCTTGCAGCGCGGCGAACCCGCGCCATCATGGAGCGTATGAACCTGAACGATCATAGTGCAATGATGCGCGCGTCTGCTCTCTCGTCAACGTTGGAACCGACGCGATGCTTTCGCATGCCGGGTGAAAATGGCGGCAACGCCACTGGCTGGCTGCACCCGTTGCCGAGCGCCGCGGCGCGGCGCCATCGCCGGGTGCACTACCGATGATGTCGCAAGGAGAACGGCAGAACGAGGCGTTGGCCGGACATCTGCTCGACCAGTATGCCGGGCGCATCGCCCGCTCGCGACGGCCTTACGTGCTGGGGCTTTCCGGCTTGCAGGGCAGCGGCAAGAGCACGCTGGCGCGGGTGATGAAAGCGCAAGCCAAGGCGCGCGGCTGGGCCACCGAGATCCTGTCGCTGGATGATTTCTACTACGCCCGCAGCGAACGCGAGGCACTGGCGCGCGAGGTGCATCCGCTGCTGCGCACCCGCGGCGTACCCGGCACCCACGAGATCGAGCTGCTGCTGTCGGTGCTGGCCGCCGTGCCGCAGGCATCGGACCGGCTGGCGGTCACCTACCCGCGTTTCGACAAGGGTCGCGATACCCGCCTGCCACCCTCACGCTGGCCGCGCATCACCAAACGACCGGAACTGGTGATCCTCGAAGGCTGGGCGCTGGGCATCCGGCCGCAGCCGCCGGGCGCACTGGCGCGGCCGATCAATGCGCTGGAGCGCGACGAGGACGCCGACGGTACCTGGCGGCGCTGGGTCAACAAGCAACTGCGCAGTTACCAGCCCCTGTGGCGCAAGTTCGACGCGCTGATCGTGCTGCAGGCACCCAGCTGGGACATCGTGCGCCGCTGGCGCGGCGAGCAAGAGCAGGAGCTGCTGGCGCGGCATGCCCCGCTGGCCATGGATGCCGCCACCATCAAGCACTTCCTGATGCACTTCGAACGCCTCAGCCGCCACGCCCTGGCCACGTTGCCGGCGTTGGCCGACACCGTGGTGGAGTATGACGACGAGCGGCATGTGACGGGGTTGGAGCACGGCTGATTTGTGGTTGCGCGCCCCGTGTTCGGACGAGCATGAGCGCACGCCGAACCCTCCGCTCCCGGTTCAATCCACCACGAAGTTGACCTTCAGGTTGACCCACCACTCGGTGACGCGGCCGTCATCGGCGGTGACGACCTTGATCTGGTTGACCCAGCTGCGCCTGATTCTCTCTCTTGACCGACTCCGCGGACTGGTGCGGGTTGTGCCGCACGGCGTCCTCGAAGCCTTTCTTCGACGACGCATTGAGCTCGATGACCTTGGCTACCGACACGGCGTGAATCTTCTGTCCGCGCGTGCGAAGGGCACACCGCGCTCCCTGTCCCGAATTCCGACTCTCCCTGGCTGGCGTCACGGGACAAGCCGCACTGTGTCATCCCATCAACTCACGGCGTGCAACGGGGTCGGCAACCCGCGGCGATCCGGTACCCACGGCGGGCGGCAACAGTGCATCGGCCCAGGCGACCGGGTGATCGATCAGACGTGCCCTCACGCAGGGCAACGCGACGGCCCGGACGTTTGCCTTCGGTCAGCCATTCCCGATGTCTTCCGACAGCGTGCGGAGCCGTGCGCGCAGCGGATCGAGCGTGGCGCCGTAACGGGCGCTGCGCGCCGTATCGCGACGCAACGGCTGCCGCACCTGGGCCGCGCTGATCGTGAGCACGGTGCGGGTCGACTGGTGGAAGGCAAGGCAGGCGGGATCGAATGGCAGCCCGCAGAAGTTCAGCAATCGACGGATCTGCGCTTCGGGATCGGCCTGCAACGCCTCGTACGCGTGATCGAAGTACTGCTGCGGCGAGCGCTGCTGCCAGAGCCGGCTCAACCGCGCATAGCCGGCGTAGTAACCCACGATGTCGTCCAGGTCGTAACTGTAGTGGACCGAACCGTTGCCGAACAACTGGCGATACAAGGCAAAGCAGGTTTCCAGCGGGTCGCGGCGTGAATTCACCACGCGAGCTCCCGGCAGCATTGCCAACGCCGCCCCCACAAACGCCCAGTTGTCCACGTTCTTGTCGGTGAAGCGCGGGCGATCCGCATGCCAATGCCTGGTTCGCGCCAGGTACGCATGGCCCATGCGATGCCAGTCTGCAGCAGTCGCCGAGAGAACCCACCCGGGAAACGGTTGCCGCCGGCGGCCCGATTCCTCGTTGAGGATCTCGGGCAGCACCGGGATTTCGTCGCCGCCGTGAACCTGCGGATGCGAGGCGAGGATCTGCTCCGTCAGCGTGGACCCCGAGCGTGGCAGGCAGACGACGAAGATGACCTCCTTGCCCAGCGTGGCATCCAGCGGTTCGGGCAGCGGACCGCTGAACGCATCCGCGATGGCACGCACGCGTGCCTGTTCCTCTTGCCGACTCCAGTACACGCTGCGCCGCTTGTGCGCGTTGGCCTGGTTGAGGACATCCAAGGCCGTCGGATAGTCGCCCCGGTCCTCGAGGGCCTGGGCCAGGGTGAATCCCAGCAGCAGACGGTCATCGTCCGACAGGTTCGCTCGGGCGAGCTGGCTTTGCAGTTGCGCGACATCGCCCTGGCTGAAGCGTTCGACCTTCAGGTTGGCCAGGGCAAACCATGCCGTCGCGCAATCGGGCTGCCGGCGCAAGGTCTCGCGGTTGATCGCCGCCGCGGCGGACGTGTCGCCCAGGCTGGAAAGCACGGTCGCCAGCGCGTTGCGTGCCTGGGTATAACCGGGATCGATGGCGACCGCGCGTTGCAGCACTTCGCGTGCCCGTTCCACGCAGGCACAAAACTGCAGTCCCTTGCCCAGGTTGTACCAGCTGGCAACCGACTCGGGCGCCAGTTCGCAGGCTCGCTGCAGGTAGCCCAGACCGGCCTCGCTGTGGCCAGTTTCGACCAGGGCGCTGCCCAGATTCATGATGAGCGTCGCGTCATCCGGGCTGCTGGAGAGCGCGCAGCGCAAATGCTCGATGGCCTTCGACGGGTTGTTGCCCATCAAGGCTGCGATACCCAGGAGTCGATGCGCCTCGGTGCAATCCCCTGCCACGGCCAGTACCCGGAGCAGCGACTCTTCGGCCAGCGCCGGCCGCCCGCCGCTCAGCGCCCTGCGCGCCTCGACCAGCAGTGCGGCGGCGGCCGGAGGCAGCTCGACTGTCTGCCCTGGCGCGCTCCGGGTTACTTTGTGTAATGTCATGAGCAACCGTTTCTGATCAAACGCCAATCAAGTTCAAAGACCCAAACCGGGCCGCCGGAAACCGGCGAAGCCCGGCGGAGTACAGAATGGGGCAAATGCCGCTCATCATCAGCCGGTCGACTTTGGCTCCCCCAATCTCGGTCTCGTTCTGGCGAAATCGGGACGCACACCACTGTGTATCTGAGCCTCGCACGAGGCAGCGTGCCCGACTCTCACTTCGTCATCGCCGGGTATTCACCTCACCGCAAACTCGACTTCCTGACCATCCGCTTCACTGGCAACACTTCACTCTCCACTGCCTCGCCGCAGATCTGTCCGAGCAGGCAGTCGACCACTACCGTCCCAGCGTGTCCCGTATCCTGCAATACCGTAGTCAGCGGCGGATTGACAAAACTTGCGGTAGCGATGCCATCGAAGCCGGCCGGCGCCACCTCCTGCGGCACGCGCAAGCCGTGGTCGCTCAGCGCGCGCATGGCCCCGATCGCAATCAGGTCGCTGGCGGCGAACACGGCGTCGAAGCCGACTTCCTGCATCATCAAGTGGCGCATCGCCTCGTAGCCGGAGTGCTGGGTGCTTTCGGCGTTTTCCTGCAGGGCTGGGTCGACTTCGACGCCGGCAGCGGTGAGTGCATCGACGTAGCCACGATAGCGGCCGAAGCATTCCGGGTCATGGCTGGAGGCGTCACCGAGGAAGGCGATACGGCGACAGCCGCGCTCGAGCAGGTGGTCGGCCACTTCCCTGCCGCCGCGCACGTTGTCGCTGTCGCAGGACACGGCGGACTGGTCGGGCAGCACCGCACCCGAGCGTACAAAGCAGGTGCCTTGCTCGACCAGCTTCTCCAGCTTGTCGCGATAGGCCAGATAGTCGCCGTAGCCGAGCAGGATCAGGCCGTCGGCCTTCTTGCTGTCGGCGAAGTCCGCGTGCCAGTCGTCCGACAATTGCTGGAAGGAGATCAGCAAATCGTAGCCCCGCAAGGCGCAGGCGCGGGTGATTGAGCCGAGCATCGACAGGAAGAACGGGTTGATGGGCGATTCGTCGGCGGGGGGTCTTCGAAGAACAGCAGCGCCAGCGTGCCGGTATGCATGCGGCGCAGGTTGGAGGCGTTCTTGTCGAGTTTGTAGTTGAGCTGCCCGGCGGCGGCCTGGATGCGCCGTCGGGTTTCCTCATTGACCAGCCGGCTACCGGCGAGCGCGCGCGACACCGTGGCCTGGGAGACCCCGGTCAAATGCGCAATGTCGATCGATGTGGCCTTGCCTTTCATCTGCGACTCGATCCCCAAGCTGTTCGCCCAACGGCACGCGATCGGCCATGTGCCGACCCTCGCCACTTCCGAATCCTAACCGCTTTGCGCGCTGCCTGTTGTAGATAGCGCCGCGCATGTCCACGCTGCGGCACACGGAAGCCGGTGCGTGTCTGGCGGCGGTGCAGGACAGGTGTTCGACCGTCCTCATGCCTGCATGTCCTCCAGCTCGACGCCCTTGGTTTCGCGCACCGCGTACAGCACGAACACCAGCGACAGCACGGCAAAGGCTGCATACAAGCCATAGGCGAAAGTGAGGCCAAGCTCGGCCAGTGCCGGAAACGTGCTGGTGATCGCGAAGTTGGCCAGCCACTGGGCCGAGGCGGCGACCGCCAGCGCAGTGGCGCGGATCCGGTTGGGGAACATCTCGCCCAGCAGCACCCATACCACCGGACCCCAGCTGACCCCGAAGAACACCACGTAGGCGTTCGCCGCGACCAGCGCCACCATGCCGACCGAACCGGGCAGGCTCAGCTCCGCGCCGCTGCCGGTGGCCTGCGAGAAACACCAGGCCATCGCACCCAGGGTGATCGCCATGCCGGCCGAGCCGATCACCAAGAGCGGCTTGCGCCCGATCTTGTCGACCAGCGCAATCGCCACCAGGGTCACCAGCACGTTGATGATCGAGGTGACCACGGTGATGGTGAACGAATCGGCCTCGCTGAAGCCGACCGAATGCCACAGCGTGGTGGAGTAGTAGAAGATCACGTTGATGCCCACAAACTGCTGGAAGATCGACAGCAGAATGCCGATCCACACCACCGGCAACAGGCCCGCCGCCGTGCTGAACAGGTCGCGCAGTCGCGGCTTGTGTTCCGAGTGCAGGCTGGCCTCGATGGCGCCGAGCTTCTTGTCCAGCGCGGCGTCGCTGTGCATGTTCAGCACCTTGCGCAACACCACCCGCGCCTCGACCAGCCGCCCCTTCGCCACCAGATGGCGGGGCGACTCGGGCACTGCCAGCGCCAGCAGGCCATAGATCAGCGCCGGCGCCGTGGCCGCCAGGAACATCCAGCGCCAGGCGGGCAGACTCAGCCACAGCACGCTGGCAGCGCTGCCGGCGGCATCGGCCAACCAGGCATCACTGAGCAGCGCCGCGAAGATGCCCAGCACGATGGCCAGTTGCTGCATCGAGCCGAGCCTGCCGCGAATGCGCGCCGGCGCAATCTCCGCGATATAGATGGGCGCGATCACCGAGGCCACGCCGACGCCGATGCCGCCGATCAGCCGCCACAGGACCAGATCCCATACCGCCATCGCCAGGCCCGAGCCCAGCGCGGCGGCGACGAGGAGCACGGCGGCGACCTGCATCGTGCGCACGCGGCCGAAGCGATTGGCCAGCATGCCGGCGTACCACGCGCCCACCGCCGAACCGAGCAGCGCGCAGGAGACCGTGATGCCGATTTCCCCTGCGTCCAGCGCGAAGTGGCCGCGGATCGCATCGACCGCGCCATTGATCACCGCAGTGTCGAAGCCGAACAGAAAGCCGCCCAACGCTGCCGCCGCCGAGATCAACACCACCCGCAGGGTCGCGCGCTGGCCCAACCCGTCTGTTGCGTTCACTGTGCTCATCGCATCTCCCCACGTCACGGCATCCAGAACAGCCCGAGTCTGCACCGGGACGCGTGGCCGTGTCCGGCTGAATACGTATGCAATGACGGTGCCTGGTCAATTGCAAGAGCAGCTTCAATCGTGATGCGTCTGCTCTGAAATTTCAAAAGCAGACCGGGTTCGACAGTGTCGAACGCCAGCTATTGAAAGCCCCTCTCCCGTCGGCGATCTTGGGAGTTCGGTTGCGCGGTGAGAGCGGTTGGGGTTCCGGCGGAGCGAACTGAGGCAACACTCAACGCTGCGACCTCGCGCTTCGCTCGTACCTGCATGCGGCGCTTCGCGCCACCTTCTCCCAGGAGCGAAGGACCTGTCCGCTGAAGTTGGACGCCAATCAGGAACGCCGAAGCATCGCGGCTGAAGCCGCTCCTGCAGGCGCGGCCACCGTCGATCCAAAACGCGATGAGCCCTCGCCACAGCATGCCTACGCCGGCGCGTTGATCACCGCGAGAAAATCGCGTCCGTAACGCTTGAGCTTCGCCTCGCCGACACCGCTGATGCCGGCCAGCTCGCCCTCGTTGGCGGGCAAGGCGCGCAGCATCGCCAGCAAGGTCGCGTCATGAAACACCACGTAGGGCGGCACGCCCTGCTGCCTGGCCAGTTGCGTGCGCAGCGCGCGCAGCTCGTCCCACATCGGCTGCTCATAGGCCTCGATGCCGAGGCTGCCGCCCCCTGCGCTCCGCTTGCTCTCGCGCCGGCGACGGCTGGCGCGCTCCGGGCGCGCATCTTCGCGCAGCTTCACGTACTGCTCGCCGCTGAGCACCGCACGGCTGGACGCGGTCAAACGCAGCGTGCCATAACCTTGCGCGTCCGCTTCGAGCAGGCCGGCGGCCAGCAGCTGGCGGAACACCGAACGCCACTGCTTCTCGTCCATTTCGGCGCCGACCCCGAACGTACTCAGGCGATGGTGGTCGAGGCTGAGCACGCGCTCGGTTTCCTCGCCCCGCAACACGTCGATGACGTGGCCTGACCCGAAGCGCTGGCCGGTGCGGTACACCGCCGACAACGCCTTCTGCGCGGGCACGGTCGCATCCCAGGTTTTCGGTGGCGCAATGCAGTTGTCGCAATGGCCACAGGGACCGGGATACGTCTCACCGAACGCACCAAGCAGCATCTGGCGCCGGCAGCCAGTGGCTTCGGCGTAGGCCAGCAGCGACTCCAACTTCTGCCGTTCGACCCGCTTGCGCTCGTCGGCCGACTCGGACTGCGCGATCATCTGACTCAGGGTGACCACGTCGGACAAACCGTAGATCATCCACGCCTCGGCCGGCAAACCGTCGCGGCCCGCGCGGCCGGTTTCCTGGTAGTAGCCTTCGATGCTGCGCGGCAGGTCCAGATGTGCCACGAAACGCACGTCGGGCTTGTCGATGCCCATGCCGAAAGCGACCGTGGCCACCATCACCACGCCATCCTCGTGCAGGAAGCGTTGCTGGTTGCTCGCGCGCGTGACCGCATCCAGCCCGGCGTGGTAGGGCAGCGCCGCAATGCCCGACTCGGCCAGCCACGCGGCGGTGTCGTCCACCTTGCGTCGGCTGAGGCAATACACGATGCCGGACTCGCCCTCGTGGCCGAGCAGGAATTCGCCCAGCTGACGCTTCGCGTTGTGGCGCAGGCCAACCCGGTAGCCGATGTTGGGGCGATCGAAGCTGGAGACGAACTGCCGTGCATTCTGCAGCGACAGCCGCTCGACAATCTCCTCGCGCGTGCGCCCATCGGCCGTGGCGGTGAGCGCGATGCGCGGCACCTGTGGAAAGCGCTGGTGCAGGATCGCCAGCTGGCGATACTCGGGGCGAAAATCGTGACCCCACTGCGACACACAATGTGCCTCGTCGATCGCGAACAAGGCCACCTCGGTGCGCTCGAGCTGATCGAGGAAGCGCGAGGTCAGCAGCCGCTCCGGCGCCACATAGAGCAGGTTCAGCGCACCGGCGAGCAGCTGGCGCTCGACTTCGCGCTGCGCGTCGGCGGCCAGGCTGGAATTGAGATACGCCGCCGCCACGCCCGCCGCGCGCAGGGCATCGACCTGGTCCTGCATCAGCGCGATCAGCGGCGAGACCACGATCGCCGTACCCTGACGCAGCAACGCGGGAATCTGGTAGCACAGCGACTTGCCGCCGCCAGTCGGCATCAGCACCAGCGCGTCGCCACCCTCGCTCAGGTGCTCGATGACGGCTTGTTGCTGGCCACGGAAACCCGGGTAACCAAAAACGCTTTGCAGCAGGTCGAGGGCGGACGTTTTCATCGCCATCATGCTAACAAACCATTGGCACATGGCTGTCGGGGTCGACCGCATGGCGTGTCAACGAAAAGCGCATGCGCATGCGGGCTGACGCCGTCACCGCGCACGCGCGAAAAACTGACGGAACGCTTCCACCGTGCGCTCGATGCCGTCGTCATCGATGTCCAGATGAGTAACCAGTCGCAGCGTGGGCAGATAGCCGATGCTGATGCGGATGCCGGCCTCGCGCAGATAGGCATCCAGGTCGCGCAGGCGCGCCGCCGGCACGTCGATGAAAACCATGTTGGTGTACTGGCCGAGCAGGTCGATGCCCGCGATCTCGCGCAGGCGGCCGGCCAGGTACGCCGCGCGCTGGTGATCCTCGGCCAGCCGCACCACGTGATGATCCAGCGCGTACAGCCCGGCGGCGGCCAGGATACCGGCTTGGCGCCAGCCACCACCGCAAACCTTGCGCCATCGCCGCGCCTTGTCAATCAGCGCCGGCGAACCGATCAGCACCGAGCCGACCGGCGCACCCAGCCCCTTGGACAGGCAGATCGATACGGTATCGAAATGCCGGGCGATCTCGCGCGCCGGCACAGCGCAGGCCACCGCGGCGTTGAACAATCGCGCGCCATCCAGATGCAGGCCCAGCCCGTGCTTGCGCGCGAGAGCGTGCGCAGCGCCCAGATAGTCCAGCGGCAACGGGCGACCATGCCAGGTGTTTTCCAGCGCCAGCAGCCGCGTGCGCGCAAAGTGCGGATCGAGCGGCTTGATCGCGGCCTCGATCCGCTCCAGCGGCAGCGAGCCGTCATCCGCCTGCACGATCGGCTGCGGCTGGATCGAGCCCAGCACCGCACCGCCGCCACCCTCGAACTTGTAGGTGTGCGCATCCATGCCGACCAGGTATTCGTCGCCGCGCTCGCAATGCGCCAGCAGCGCCAGCAAGTTGGACTGGGTACCGCTGGACACGAACAATCCGTTCTCGAACCCCAGCTCATCGGCCAGGCGCTGCTGCAGGGCGTTGACGGTGGGGTCGTCGCCGTAGACATCATCGCCCACCTCGGCCGCCAGCATCGCCTCGCGCATCGCGGCCGTCGGCCGCGTCACCGTATCGCTGCGCAGATCCACTGTATCCATCGTCGTTCCTTACGTGACTGAACTCGAAGCTCGCCTCGCGCGAGCCGCTCTCCCCTCGGCAACCTGGGGAGTCCCCTTGCCGGTGAGAGGGGTTCGGGACGCTACGAGCGAAGCGAAATGTGACAGCACTCGACATGGTGACTCCACGTTTCGCCCGCGCGCTGATCCGGCGCTACGCGCCACCTTCTCCGGAGCGGAGAAGGAACATCTCCGCGGAGCCACGGCGAGAGTCAGAACGCCCTGTTCGCCGCTCCTCACACCCGCCGTCGAAAATACAACCACGCCAAGCAGGCCAGCAAGACCGCCGGCAACAAATTGGCCAGCAGTGGCGGCAGCCCGTAGACCGTACCGAAATTCACCATCGCCTGCTGCATGAAATACCAGCCGATCGCCAGCAGCATGCCGATGAACAAACGCTTGCCCATGCCGCCGGAGCGCAAGGTGCCAAACGCAAACGGCATGGCGCACAGCACCAGTACCAGCACGTTGAGCGGATACAACGCGCGGCCCCAGAACGCCACCGCGTAGCTGCCCGGGCTCTCGCCATTGTTTTCCAGGTAATGCATGTTGCGGCGCAGGTCGCGCATCGACAGGTATTGCGGCTGGACCACCGATTGCGCCAGCACCTGCGGATTCAGACTCGACTGCCAGACTTCATCGGGCAGCGTCGTGGCATGCGTGCCGTGCGCATCCAGCGAGGTGCTGCGCACGTCGTGGAGGTTCCATTGATGGCCGTCGTGCGTGGCCATCCTGGCCCACTGGAAACGACTGAGCTGGCCGTCCGGCTTGAAGGTGAACACACGCACATCACTCAACTGCACTTCGCTCACGCCATCGTGCTGCTTCAGCGTGGTGCCGCGGGCATTGATGATCTCGTTGCCGTCGCGTGCCCACAACCCGCTGGCGGTGCCGATGCCGAGGTTGCCGGCGCGCATCCGCAGCTGCATGGCCTGTGCCTGCTGGTCGCCCCAGGGCGCGGCGGTTTCACCCAGGATCACCACGCCGACGATCAACACCGCCACCACGCCAGCCGCCGAGGCGGCGATGCGCAGCCGCGACATTCCCGCAGCGCGTAGCGCGGTGAGTTCGCCGCTGCCGGCCAGGCTGCCCAGGCCGAGCAGGCCACCGATCAACGCGGCATTGCCGAACATCTCGTAAGCGCGGCGCGGAAACGTCACCAGCACGTAGACCACCGCATCGGTCACCGTGTAGCCGTGCTTGCCGACGCTGCCAAGCTGGCGCAGGAACTGGGTCACCGCATCGAAGCCGGTAAGCACCAGCCACACGGTCAGCAGCGATCCCAGCACGCTGATCGCGATCAGCCGGTCGACCCGCTTGATGGTAAACACGCTCATCAAGGCGCGCTCTCCGCCGGCGTGGCCAGCCGGCGTGCCGAATACTGTTTCCACAACATCCAGCCGGCCAGCGCCAGCACCAGCAAATGCAGTCCCCATAGCGGCGCCTGGCTGTGCCAATGGCCCTTGGCGATCTGCGCGCGCCCCAGCGCCAGCAGCAGGTAATACAGATAGAACGCCAGCACCGCCAGCAACAGGCGCCCGTATTTCGGCTCGCGCGGACTCTGCCGCGACAACGGCAACGCCAGCAGCAGCAGTACCAGGGTCAACGGCGGTGCGCTGGTGCGCCAGGCCAGTTCGGCACGATCATCCGGGTTGTCCGACTGGAACAGCGCCCAGGTGCTCTTCGAGTGCGAGGGATCCTCATCATCGTCGGCTTGCACGCTGGACAACGAGGTGTCGTTGCGCTGGTACTGCATCTGACGCCAGTTGTCGGCAGCCAGTGGGATGTCGTATTGCCAGCCATCCTTGAATGCGATGAAACGACCGCTGCCGTCGCTTTCCTGATACAGCTGGCCACGGGCTGCATTGACCACTTTCAAATGCACGGCGCCCTCCTTGCTGATGCGCTGGGTCGCCACGAAGGTGCGCCCGAGCCGGGTGCCGTCGCGACTCAAGCTGTCGACGAAGATGATGCCGCCCTTGCCGGGAAGGCTGGTGAAACGCCCTGCATCCAGACCGGCGGCGATTACCGAACGATTGGCGGCAGTCACCAGCGCGTCGCTGGTGCGCACCGCCCACGGCCCCAGCCACAACGAAACCAGCATGGTGATCGCCACCAGCAGCGCACCCAGCAGTGCCACCGGCCACAGCAATCCGCCCGGGCCCATGCCGGAGGAAGCGAGCACATGCATCTCGCTCTCGCGATACATGCGGCCCAGGCCCATCAGCACGCCGATGAAGCTGGCCAGCGGCATCAGATTGGTCAGTTGATCCAGTGTGCGCAGACCCAACACCTGGAACATCACGCTGGCCGGAAAGCTGCCGCTGGCGACCTGCTGCAGCACTTTGGCGAACGCGCTGCCGGCGACGATCACCAGCAGCACCACCACAGATGCGGCCACGGTTTGCGCCAGTTCGCGCAGGAAATAGCGATCGAGAATGCTCAGCATGCGATAGACTTGTGGGCTTGCGCGGTTGCGCCCGCCGGGCAGCAAACCGCAAGTCTAGCCTGTCCGGCCATGACCGGGCCCACACAGGAACCCGCCCCATGACCTTGCAGTTCAGCCTTGGCACCGCCGCACCCGAATCCGTCGCCAGCGCCTGCATCGTGGTCGGCGTGTACGAGCACGGGCTGCTCAGCGGTGCGGCCGAACGGGTGGACCACGCCATGCACGGGCTGATCAAGCAGCAGGTGGAAAGTGGTGACATCACCGGCAAGGCCGGCAGCACCAGCGTGCTGTTCGCACCGTCAGGAATCAGCGCCAAGCGCGTGCTGGTGATCGGCCTGGGCGCGCAGAAATCCCTCGACGGTGCGCGCTTCCAGAAGATCAACCACGAGGCGGCGCGCGCACTTGGTCGCCTGCCGATCACCGAGGCGGTTTCGTACCTGACCGAAGTGGATGTGCCGGGCCACGTCGCCAGCTGGCGTGTGCGCGTGGCGGCACTGGCCAGCGACTTCGCGGCCTATCGCTACACCGCCACCTTCAAGCCGCGCGACAAGGCAAAGCCACCGCAGCTGGCCGCGATCACGTTCGCCGGGGACGCTGACGAGCAGGCCGCGCTGGACCAGGCGAACAGTATCGCCGAAGGCGTGCGCTTCGCCCGCGAGCTGGCCAACCTGCCGCCGAACATCTGCAACCCCGCATACATTGCCGACCAGGCCAGGGCCTTTGCCGACCAGCACGACAAGGTCAGCTGCAACGTGCTCGACGAGGTGGAGATGGCCAAACTCGGCTTCGGTGCGCTGCTCGCGGTGGCACGCGGCTCGACCAACAAGCCGCGGCTGATCGCGCTGGAATACAAAGGTGGTGACGACGGCGAAAAGCCGTACGCGTTGGTCGGCAAGGGCGTCACCTTCGACTCCGGCGGCGTCAGCCTCAAGCCGGGCCCGGGCATGGAAGACATGAAGTTCGACATGGGCGGCGCGGCGGGTGTGCTCGGTGCATTCGTGGCTGCGGTGACGATGGCGCTCAAGCTCAACCTGGTGTGCGTGGTGCCCAGCGTGGAGAACATGCCCGACGGCGACAGCTATCGCCCCAGCGACGTGCTCACCAGCCTCTCCGGCCTGACCATCGAAGTGCTCAACACCGATGCCGAGGGACGCCTGATCCTGTGCGATGCGCTGACCTGGACGGCGCGCACGTTCCACCCACACACCATCATCGACGCGGCGACCCTGACTGGCGCCTGCGTGGTCGCACTGGGCAAGCACGCCAGCGGATTGATGAGCAAGCACGATGACCTCGCCGCCGAACTGCTCGCCGCTGGCGAGGAAACCCTCGACCGCGCCTGGCGCCTGCCGTTGTGGGACGACTACCAGGCGCAACTCGAATCCGGCTTCGCCGACGTCGCCAACATCGGCGGCAAGTCCGCGGGCGCGATCACCGCCGGCTGCTTCCTGTCGCGCTTCACCGACGGCCAGCGCTGGGCGCACCTGGACATCGCCGGCACCGCCTGGGAAGACGGCCGCAAGGGCATGGCCACCGGCCGCCCGGTAACCCTGCTGGCGCAGTGGCTGCTGGATCGATCGGGAAACGGGGAACGGGGAACGGGGAACATGCCGTGAACGGCGAACGCCGGCTGTTGCACACCCTCGCGACGTCCCTTCTTGCCGGAAGCGCCCAGCTGGCCAAAAAGCTGACGTTCCCCGATCCCTGCGACCGCAAGGAAGTCCCCTTGTGGGATTCTCCGCTCCCCGTGCCTTAAAACCCCATGCGCGCCGACTTCTACCTCATCGACAAACCGCGCTTCCGCGAGCAGCCCTTGCTGCTGGTATGCGAGCTGGCGAAGAAGGCGTACGCGGCGCAGCAGCCGACGCTGATCCTGACGCGCGACCACGAACAGGCCAACGCGGTGGACGAATTGCTGTGGGCGTTCGACGACGACGCGATGATTCCCCACCAGCTGGCCGGTGACGACGACGACGCGCAGGCGGCGGTACTGATCGTGCCGCCGGACGTGGATACGCCCGACCGCCCGTTGCTGATCAATCTGCGCGACCGTTGCGCCGACCGGCCCTGCCAGCGCGTGCTTGAAGTGGTCGCCGCCGACGCCGCCGCGCGCGACGGTTCGCGCGTGCGCTGGCGCGAGTACCAGCGGCTCGGGTTCGAATTGCACAAATTCGATATGTGAGCCTGGCGCCCGGCGCGATCACGCGAGCGGCGTGGCGACGGACGCACGGATGACTCCGGCCAGCGCCGCGACCAATTGCTTGCCGCTGACCGGCTTGCGCAGGAAGCCATCCATGCCGGCCGCGCGGGCGTGCGCCTCGTCGCGGGCACCGGAACGCGCAGTGACTGCGATGATCGGCAAGTGCTCGCCAGCGGACTCCCGCTGCCGGATCAGCCGGGCGATCTGGAAACCGTCGACACCCGGCAGGTCCAGATCCAGCAACACGGCATCGAAACTCGCATGGGCCAGCTCGGCCAGTGCGGCCAACCCATTGACGACGTGCACCAGACGGTGGCTCTCGCGCTCGAGCAGACCGCCGATCACGGCGGCCACGATCGGGTCGTCTTCCACCAGCAGCAGCCGGTAACTGCTGCCGTCCGCCACCATCGGCGTTGCGCTGGTGCTGGCCGGCTCAGTTAGCGGCAGCCGCACGTAAAACGTGCTGCCGTAGCCGACGCGCGATTCCAGCTCGATACTGCCGCCCATCACCTCGACCAGCTCGCGACAGATCGCCAGGCCCAGCCCACTGCCGGCGCGCCGCTGCGGACTGTCGGCTTGCTCGAAACGCTGGAACAGGCGAACCCGACTGGCCTCGGGAATGCCCGGCCCGGTGTCGCTGACGCTGAACTGCAAGCCGTCGACCGTGCGCGCGGCGCGCAGGGTGACATGACCCTCTCCGGTGAACTTCAGCGCATTGTTGGCCAGGTTCAGCAGCACCTGTTTGATCCGGACCGGATCGCCGATCAGCTGAGCCGGCAGGTCGTCAGCCAACTCGAGCACAAAGCAGAGGCCCTTCGCATAGGCCAGCCCTTGCTCCAGCTGCGCCACATCTTCCAGCAACTGCCGTGGAAGGAACGGCGCGGGCTCCAGTTCGAGCCGGCCTGCCTCGATCCGGGCCAGGTCGAGCGCGTCGTTGAGCAGCTTGAGCAGCATGCCACCGGAGCGTTGCATCGCCCGCGTGTAGTCATGTTGCAGCGGATTCAGCGGCGTGCTCAGCAACAACTCGGCCATGCCCATCACCCCGGTCATCGGCGTGCGGATCTCGTGGCTGAGCGTGGCCAGAAACTGTGTCTTCGCTGCGCTGGCGGCTTCGGCCATCTGCCTTTGCTGATCAACCAACTGCATGTGATGCCGCTGCGCCAGACGGCGGCGCCAACAACGGCAGCGCCTGGCCCCATTGACCGTCGGCGCCGTAGCCATGCACCTGCAAGCCATAGCTGCCGGCGCCCAGCCCCACGAATTCGCGTTGGCCCAGTGCCCCGGCGCCGACCCAGCCGGTGTCAAACCCGAGCATATGGAAGTAGTAGCGATTGGCGGCCGGATCCACGTAGGAAGCCATCCTTGCCTCGACCCGAAGGTCGCTGTCGCGCCAGCGCAGTCGCACGGGCTGGTCTACCGGCAGCGAAACGACCTTCCCTCCACGCCGCACGCTGATCCGGGTGATCGACAGCAACGGCGGCGGCCCGAGCTGGTCGAGCCTGGCCAGTTGGGCCGGCTGGAAGGCAATCACCCCGCCGCTGCTGGCGGCGAGTACGGTACCGTTCGCCGTGACCGCCGTGGAGCCATTGCTGAACTCCGCGTTGGTCAGGCCCTGCGCCGTGCCAAACTCGGTGAAGCGACGGGTTGACGGATCGAAGCGGCGCAGTCCGGGGCTGCTGAACAACCACAGTCGCTGGTCGCGGTCGACCAGCATGGTGCGCAGGTCGGCAATCAGATCCATGGCGCTGATGTCCACGCTGTCAACGCGTGTCGCCCGCCCGTTGGCATAACGGTAGCGCTCCAGTGTCCGCTCGGTGGCGATCCAGAAACCATCGCCGCCAAACGCGAAGTTGTAGACCTCGCGCCGGGGCACACCTGGCACAAACGTCAGCGGCTGGCCGTGGCCCTCGCTGCGCATCAACCCCGCCACGCTCGCGTACCAGATGGCTCCGTCATGCGCGCTCAGCTGGTCGGGGAAGCGGAAGTCCTCCGGCGCATCCGGCGGCAGCAATGACGTCGAGATCAAGGTGTCGGGGTCGAGCGCAAACGCGCCATCGCTCCAGGACGCCATATAGATCAATCCATCCGCGCCAGCGACCACGAAAATGGGCCGCTTCGCATGTGTCTGGTCGCGTTTCAGGCTGAGCAGCTTGCCGTGGTCGTAGCGGAACAGCGTGCCCGGGCCGGTGATCCACAGCCGGCCGCGCCGATCCTCCGCCAGCGAGGTGAGGTTCCCGTTCAAACCCTGCACGACGTGGGTGACTGCGCCGGTCAGCGGGTCGAGCCGGTCGACCCAACCGTTGTATCCGCCCACCCAGACCGCGCCGCCGCGACCGAGCAGAACGGACAGTGCCGCCGTGTTCGACAAACTGCCCGGGTGATCCGGCACATGGGTGAAGCGGGCAAAGCCATTCCATCCGGGCGGCAGGTAGCCGATACCGGACTGGTCGAACGCGAACCACAGCCCGCCCTCGCGATCGCGGAACAACTGCCACAGGCGATCGCTGGGCAGACCGCCGGGCAACAGCGGCTCACCGACGATATGCTGCAGCGGCCCGCGTCCCGATTCCAGCCACACGCCATCGAGACTGCCCAGCCACAAACGCCGATCGTTGTCGCGCACGCTGGCCAGGATGCGGGTGTTCGCCAGTTGCTGATTCGCCAGTGGCCTGGCCACGCCGTCGGCGCCGATGACCAGCAGGCCGCCGGAGACCGCCACACGTATTTCATCCGGGCCGCCGTCGATACGCCACACCGCGCCGATATCGCCATGAAAGGCCGGGTCCACCGGCACCCGCCGAACCGTGCCATCTGGCGCGCGCAGGTAGAGGCCGCTTTCCGCACCGATCCACAAACGCCCGTCGCTGGTGGCCAGCAACGCGCGGGTCGGGCCAAACGACGTCGCGCGCCCGCCGTCTCCATCCAGCGCCAGCTGATCGAAGCCGCTGCCATCGGAGCGCATGCGATCCAGGCTGAGGCTATGCGGATCGGCCGGGTCGTGTTGCCAGTTGCGGAACTTGCCGCTCACCGCGTCATAGACGGTCAAACCACTGGAAATACCACCCGCCCAGATCCGGTCGTCGCGATCGACGAAAAGCGAATAGATCTGGTTGTCCGGCAGCGACAGCGGGTCGCCCGGCACATGCCGAAACACCTGGAAAGCGATGCCGTCGAAACGTACCAGGCCACCGTCGGCGCCGAACCACATCAGACCGTGGTGATCCTGAGCCATTGCATAGATCGACCCGCTGGGCACGCCGTCGGCCACGCCATAGCGGCGAAACTGGGGCGTGGCTGGAATGCCTGGTGCATTCGCCGGGGCCACGGCCACAGGTTTAGCCACACTGGCCGTCCCGGCGCTGGACGCCGACGCCGCTACCGCCAAAACCACATTCAGCACGAACGCTGCAAGCATGCACAGATTCCCCCCGCCTGCATCATGCCAAATTGCGCGCGCGGCAGCGAGCACCCGGCCATGGAAATACGTGACGGCGAGCGCCTGCTCATGGAGGCGGCCGGCTGAAACCTCAGACGACTTGAGGAGAATCGGCGATTCTCGCCACGGCGATGACTTCCCTTCCCCTGCGCAGCGGGAAGGTGCCGAACGCGGAAGGGGACGCTCTTGCTCCTTGGTCACCCACCACAAAAGTACGCCCATCAGCCTTCCAGGCAATCGGTACTCGCCACATCCCTAGCTCGCCGTTCGAGCAGTATCCGCTGCAAACATCGCTCATCCTGCCGAGGTTTGCCCGCTTTGTGAGGGAAGCGAATGCGTGCCGCGCAGTTGGCGCACGGTTCGAGGAAATTAATCCCGAGCTGATGGCAAACATCACTTGACCGAATCACAAGTCCCCGCCGGCTAAAACAACTTGGCCGCTAGAATGCGCGCATGTCCCGACGCCTGCGCCTGCTGTTCGCCGCCCTGGCCCTCGCCGCGCTGCTGTGGCTGCTGTTCGCCGCGGCCGAGCGGTTTCTCGCGCTGACCCAGCGCTTCCTGAGCTTGCCCGTCGGGCTGCAGTGGACGCTCGGCGTGCTACTGGCGATCTTCGCTGTCGCTGGCTTGAGTGTGTTGTGGTGGCTGCTGCGCCCGCGCCGCAAGCGACGGCCGTTGCCCGTGCCTGATCGCGGCAACCTGGAGCAACGCATCGGCCAGTTGCACGAGCACGGCGCGGACACCGGCGCGCTCGCCGCCGAGCTGGGCGAGCTTGACCGGCGCCGGCTTGGCGCGCGCCTCTACGTTGCCGTATTCGGTGAAATCTCCACCGGCAAATCAAGCCTGATCCGCGCACTGGCACCACAGGCGCAGTTGACCAGTGACGTGCGTGGTGGCACCACTCGCGCCGTCGGCCACTACGACACTGTGCTGCCCGATGACCGCACCCTGGTGCTGGCCGACGTGCCCGGTAGCCGCGAAAGCGGTGGCGAAGCGCGCGAAACCGCGGCACGCGAAGAAGCCTTGCGCGCCCACGCCGTGATCTACCTGTGCGCCGGTGACCTCACCCGCAGCCAGGTTGACGAACTGCGCTGGCTCGCCGACTTCGGCAAGCCACTGTTGCTGGTGCTGAACAAGGCTGACCAGTGGGGGCCCAGCGAACGCGAACAATTGCTGGCCCAGCTGCGCCAGCAATCACGCGGCATCGCCAGCGCCGTCGTCGCGATCAGCGCCGGCGGCGGCGAGCGCTACCAGCGCCGGCTCGCCGATGGCAGCAGCGAATCGGTGGAACGCCAGCGCAAACCCGACATCGCGCCTCTGCTGCAGGCGCTGTCCCGCCTCACTGCGCCTGGCGCCGAATCACTGGAGCAACTGCGCGAGAACGCCGTACTCGCGGGTCTGCACCAGCGCACCGGCACACTCGAAGCGCGGACCCGCGCCGAACAGGCCGAACGCATCGTGCGCAAATACGCGCGCCGCGCCATCGTCGGCGCGATGGCGGCGGTGGCACCCGGCAGTGATCTGGTGATCCAGGGTGTACTCGCCACCGGCCTCACGCGCGCGCTGGCCGAGTTGTATGGCATCAAGGTCAGCGAGGTGCAGATCGAGGATTTCGTGCGCCAGGCGAAGCTCACCTTGCGCACCGGCAGTTCCATCGTGTTGGCGGTGGCAGGGAATGCGTTGAAGGCATTTCCGGGGTTGGGGACTTTGGGCGGCGGGGTGTTGCACGCGTTCGCTTATGCGCTGATTTTTGATTCGATGGGGCGGGCGTTGGCGGGCTCGCTGGCCGAGCGGCATGCGCTGGATCAGGATGATGCCGGGGCGCGGTTGAGGGAGTTGTTGGCGGATGCTGGGGGTGGGCAGATGCGGCGGTTGGCTACGCTCACGATGGAGGCGGTACGGGAACGTGGGGATGATTGATTGTCGTGTTCTCCGGCAGTTATCGACTGCTATGGGTGCACACGATCACGAGCTGTCGCGTGCCGACGGTGGCCAGGTTACGTTCTCCTTGCGTGATCGCGCGGGCGCAGGACGGGCGAGCGGACAGCGCATCTGGCCCGACAGGCGAGGGGCGGGTGCCCGGAGCAAAGAGAAAAATCACACCCGTGGATGACGGCGCCATGGAAAATCGCGAGCGCGTCTTGAGTGGTTGCGTACAGTGTCGTCCGGTTTTGCTGCGGTTTTTCAATGCCCGCTTGAACTGGCTGTCGCGGGCACGCTGTGGTTCGGCAGCGGCAACCCCGCCTGCTCGCACAAGGCGGCAAAGCGCGGGTCGCGCTGGTAGGCAAGAACAAACGGGTCGGTGAGCAGGCTGCCGATCAAGTTCGGATCGCGTCGGGTCAAGGCGCGCTGCAGCCACTCGAACATGTCGCCCGATCTCTTGCGTAGCGCGTACAGGTCGGCGACGAAATAGGGTTGAGTTTTGCCATTTTTGGCGATGTAATCGTGGAGTGCCACATCGGCCTGCTGACGGTCGTGGCCAATCTGTTGCGCCATCGCCCGTATCCACGGCTCATAAACCGGATCGGTCTCCATTTTGGCGTCGCGCAAAGCCGCATGGACATCGCCGCGCAGGATATCGAGCTCGGCCAGGGTCATATACAGCCCCGGATAATCTGGCTGCAGGATCAGCGCCTTGCGGATCACCTGCTCGGCGGCATCAAGCTGGCCTTGCGCCACCAATGGTTGAGCCAGACCGGCATAAAAGTCAGGGCGCAACGGATCGGTGGCGATGGCTTTGCGCATCAACTCGACCGCTGGCTGCAGTTGTCCGACGTTCGCCAGCCCGCCGGCCAGGAAACTCATGACCGTGCCATCGTTTGGCGCCAGCGCGTAGGCCAGCTTGAACTCGGCCAGCGCGCCCACGGAATCACTGTCCGCCTGCGCCAACAGATAACCGCGAGTTATGTGGCTTGATGCCGCATCCGGCGCCAGTGCCTGCTGTTTGTCCGCCGCCACGCGTGCTTGCGCGTAAGCCCGTTGCTGCGCTTCGCCAGTCACATATCCGTTGTACCCCAGATTGACCCAAGCATTGGAAAGCGTGCCCCACGCATAGGCGTAGCCCGGATCGAGCTTGAGCGCTTGCTGGTACAGCGCGATACCCCGTCGAAGGCCGGAGTCAGTCAGATGGCGGGTGAGCGCCCGCCCTTGCAACACGAGCTGATAGGCCTCCACGTTGCCGCTGCGCGGTTTGTCGTCGATGCCATGGGTCCGGCCCAGCAGCGCAACCTTCAGCGCACTGGCCACTGCCTGGCCGATCTTCGTCTGGATCGCGAACACATCCTTCAGCGGCTCATTGTAGCTGTGCGACCAGATACCCGTGCCGTCATCCGCGCGGATCAGGTCGACGGTGACGCGGATGCGGTCGCCCTGCTGGCGCACCGAACCCTGGAGCAGGTGCGCCACACCCAGCGCGGCCCCGATCTGCGCCGGGCTGTCCTTGGAATCGCGGAACTTGAAGCTGGAATACTTGCCGATCACCTTCAGTCCGTTGATCTGGATGAGATTGGAGATCAGCTCCTCGGACAGGCCGTCGGAGAAGTACTGCTGCCTCGGATCGCCGCTCTCGTTGACAAGAGGCAACACGGCTACGGATTGGGCCGGAACCTTGGCCAGCCTGGTGGCGATGGCCGTGGCATCAACGACGTTCGCCGCGCTCGTGACATCACGGTGCAACACAAAGGTGTTGGTGGACAGCAGCACCACGGCCACCACCAGCACGCCGATGATCAAGAAATCCAGCTTGCGCCCGGTGTGCGCGGTGATCGACTCGGCGGGGTCAATCTCGCTTTCGCGCTTCAATCCCGTCGGCGTGAATTCGTAGAACCACGCGAACGCCAGCCAGAACGGAAAGCCGATCACCGTGGCGATGACCAGCCAACGAGTCACCCAGTCCGGCGCGCCGAACACCGGCAGCAACTGCGCACCACCTTGCGCCAACGCCCATGCCGCCGCCGCATACAGCGCGCCTGCACGCAGCACGTTGCGGCGCTTGAGTTCGGCGAAGAAGGAAGGCATGTCGCTCATGACTCGGTCGCAGCGGCCTCGGTGGCCACCGCCTAGGTTACGCCGGATCCAGTACACGCTGCAGGCGGCAGCATTTCGGCCGGCGGCAAGGTTTCCTGCTTGCAACGCGGGGAAACGCGAGTCGTCCTGGCAAGCAAGCACGAACGGATCGAGAAACAGCTTGCCTGCCGAGTTCGGATGGATTTGGATCAAGGCGGTGGCAGCCACCCGATCAGGACGTCCGGCTAATTGCGCAGCGTGCACAGACCGGCAACGTTGCAGGACTGATCCTTGCCGCACTTGGCGAGGTAGCTGCGCCGGGCCTTGAAAGCCCGCTTTGTGGCGCCGTGGCGGCGCGTGCAAATTCGCCGCCGCAGAAGATTCGCCCCTGCAGGGACTTCGAGCACAGGCGACGCAGCAATCAGCGCTGTCGATTTGCTTCGGCTCTGCCCTGCTCCCGCCCCGGAAGTGGACCACGATTGCACGCTAATCTACGGCCGCCGATTCACCCGACGGCCACGGCATCTCTTCCAGACTCGCACCCAACCCGCTCAAGGAAACCGCATGAAGGTTCAGCTCGACACCGGCAACCGCATCCACGGCAATGACGCGAAGGCCGGGTGGGCTGAGACCATCGCGGATCAGTACCTTGAACGCTTCAAGACGCTCTTGACTCGCTTGCAGGCGCGCCGGTTCGAGGCGATCGGCGTCGCGGTGCTGACTGTCTTGATCCTGGTCGCCGGCCGCGCCAGCGCCACGGACTTTGCGGAGCAGACCATCAGCACCGATCGCCCGGGCATTCCCTATGGCACCTCGATCGTGCCCATCGGCCATCTGCAACTGGAAACCGGGCTGCCTACGTTCGAGAACGATCTACTGCCGGGCGGTCATAGCCTGCTGCTGAGCGCACCCACCTACCTGCGCTACGGCATCAGCGATGAATTCGAGGTGCAACTGGCAGCGTCGCCGTGGAACCGACTCACGACGACGCGGGACGGGCACCGCCACTCGGTCGGCGGTGCGGGGGATCTGCAACTGGGCGGCAAGTTCGCGCTGAGCGCCGGCGATGGCGCGATGCCGGCGCTGACCCTGATCGGCTACGTCACGACGCCGACCGGGACCAGCAACTTTTCAGAGGGTCGGCCCGCCTACAACCTCAACGCCGTCGCGTCGTGGTCGCTGACCGGCAGCACCAGCCTCACCACCATGGCGAGCTTCATGCGCGCGCCGACCGAAGGCGATCGGCATGCCAACAGTGGCACTCTGGCGGTGTCGCTGAGCCACAGCTTCACGCCGCAGCTGACAGCCTATGCGGAGACGGGATGGTTCCCCGGATACACCCACGCGTCGAGCACCGCGCTGGCCGGTGCCGGCATGACCTACCTGCTGACCCCGCACGTGCAGGTCGACAGCTTTTTCGATGTGGGCCTGAACCATGACAGCCCCACGTCGGTGTGGGGTACCGGCGTTTCGATCCTGTTCTGAACCACCTCACCAGACCACGGCGAGCGGCGCGCGGAGCACCCACACGAACCTTTTCGGTATCCAGTTCAGCGGCATCCACGCCGAACAACGAACAAGCGGTCAGGATCACTTTTGGCCGTTGAGAAATGAACCTGCCTTCATTTGCCGGACGCCTTTTGCCGGTCGTGTGACTGGGCACACCGGAGCGGTGTTCATCCTTCAGTCGGTTCAATGGTCAATGGTGAGCAGCGATCGTGCGGCTCAAACAGCCATCGACAGCGCCGGCGACGGCACGCGTCGGCGGCTGCCGTATATCCGCGACTTGGCATGTTTGATTTCGTACATTGCCTGGTCGGCACGATGGAGCAGGTCTTCGAGCGCCGACACCCCGCAGGGGGCGGCGAGGATGACACCCGCGCTGAGCGAGATCTCGCAGCTCTGCGCGCCGGATCGGTGCAACGCCTGACTCAGGCGTGCGATACGGTGGCGGATGATCGCGCCATCGCCGTGAAGGCCACGCGTCAGCACCACGAATTCATCACCGCCCAGCCTGGCCAGGATATCCGTGGAGCGGAACGCTGCCCGCAGCAGTGCCGCCGTTTCGACCAGCAGCGCATCGCCCGCGTCGTGACCCGCCTCAT
>CAJDVU010000010.1_pt1 | contig 35775 bp, 31 predicted proteins | sample 7391431 | NCBI WGS metagenome assembly CAJDVU01 (sample SAMEA7055700, study PRJEB34461) | soil metagenome | biome: terrestrial ecosystem; feature: Peninsula; material: soil | place: Antarctica | collected 2016
ATGGCCGGATCGATTTTCAGGCCGATCGCCACGAAAAACAACGCGGCGAACATGTCGCGCAACGGCTCCACCAGATGGATCACGCGTCCCACGCTGCGCGATTCGGCGACCACCGCACCGGCCAGGAATGCCCCAAGCGCCACGCTGAAGCCCATCCATGCCGCCAGCAGGCTGGCGCCGAAGCAGATTCCGAGCACGCTGACCAGCAGCGTCTCGTCGCTGCCGAACCCCGCCACGTAGTCCACCAGTCGCGGCAGCAGCAGCAAGCCAAGAATCATCCCGACCACCACGAACAGCCCCAGGTGACCAATCAGTGTGAACGCGGCATCCGCCTGCACCGAGCCACCGATCGCCACCGCGGTGAGCAGGGTCAACATCACGATGGCCAGCATGTCTTCAGCCACCAGCAGGCCCACCACCAATTGCGCAAACGGCTGGTGCCGCTGCCCATTCTCAGACAGGGTGCGCGTGGCGACCATGGTCGAAGAGAGGGAAATGATGGCGCCGAGGAACAGCGCATCCATGCCCTTCCAGCCGAACGCGCTGCCGATACCGAAGCCGATCCACAGCATCAGCCCGACCTCCCCGACCGCCACCGCGAGCACCCCGATGCCCAACTCGCGCAGCTTGCGCACGCTGAACTCCAACCCCAGGGTGAACATCAGCAGCACCACGCCGAGATTGGAGATGTCGTCAATCGTCCGTGCATCGCCGACCAGCACGCCCGGTGTGTGGGGACCGATCAGTACTCCCGCCAGGATGTAACCCAGCAACACCGGCTGACGCATGCGCTGGAACAGAATCGTGGTGGCGCCAGCCACCATCATCACCACGGCAAGGTCACGGATGAAGCCGATTTCCTGCATCGCCCACCTTCGCAATCAGTCTCGTCGCTGCAGCATAGACGACTAGCGCGCAGGATCCTGTCCGGTCCAGTGCAAGCACGCTGCAAACATAACCGCGCCATCCGTCCCTGCCGTCGAGAAAGGGCTTGACGGAAAGGTCACCCCACCCTATTCTTCTCGGCTTCCAGCGGCGGGGCCATAGCTCAGCTGGGAGAGCGCCTGCATGGCATGCAGGAGGTCGGCGGTTCGATCCCGCCTGGCTCCACCAAGTTGGCTCGCAAGCTGGAAGACAAGTTGCAACTGCGGAGTGGTAGTTCAGTTGGTTAGAATGCTGGCCTGTCACGCCGGAGGTCGCGGGTTCGAGTCCCGTCCACTCCGCCACCATCTCAACAAAAAGCCCGCCTTGCGCGGGCTTTTTGTTGCCTGCCTAAAGCGACCGAGCGTTCCGCCGTCCGGTTCAGTCCACGCGCTTCAGCGTATCGACACCGTGCCGCTGCTCAGCAAGGTATTCCAGCCAGCGCGATAAAAAGTGGTTCATGCGCAGGCGGTGCTGGAACACTGTGTGCGCCAGCGGGAACGGTCCCAGCACCTGCCACAAATGCTGGCCGGGATGGCAGTGCAGCGCTTCGGCCACATGCGCATCGGTATACATGCGCAATTGCGCCGACGGTGCGCGACGGCCCGTGTGGGCATCGACGAAATCGTAGGTGAGCTCCAGCTCCACCGTGTACGGATGAAGTTCCTGCACATACAGGTGAACGTCCAGACCATCATCCACGCGTGATACATGGCGACCTGGTGCGAGCGTTTGCGGTGCGAACAATCGCGACAGCCGGTGATAGTTCTCCGCATACAGTCCCATCAGAACCTCGAACCGTCCCGGCAACAGGCTGCAGCGATTGTCCAGTACTACACTCATGAGCGAACGCACAAACTCCCATCGACTTCAAAACATGGTCCGCTCGATCCCGAAGCGGTCGAAGATCTTGCTGGCGATCTCCTCGATCGACACGTGCGTGGTATTCAGACTCGGAATACCCGCGTCCCGCATCAGACGGTCGGCCTGCGCCAGCTCCCACCGGCACTGCTTGAGCGTGGCATAGCGACTGCCTGCACGACGTTGTTCGCGAATCTGCGCCAGCCGGTGCGCATCAATGGTCAAACCATACAGCCGATCCGTGTACGGCTGCAGGCGCGCGGGTAGCTCCAGTCTTTCAAGATCCTCGTCAGTCAGCGGGTAATTGGCGGCGCTGACGCCGTAATGCAACGCCATGTACAGGCAAGTCGGAGTCTTGCCCGAGCGCGACACACCAACCAGAATCAGGTCGGCATCATGGTAATCCACATCGATCCCGTCGTCGTGTGACAGCGTGTAGTTGGTGGCGTTGATGCGCGCCTCGTACTTGTCGAAGTCGACGACGCCGTGAGAGCGGTTCACCGCGCCGGATCGCCGGGTCTCCAGTTCCTCTTCCAACGGACCGATGAACGGCGCAAACACATCCAGCATCAAGGCTCCGCTGGTCGCCACGATGTCGCACAGGGCGCGCTCGGCCATGGTATTGACCACGATCGGGCGTCTGCCGGTTTGTGCGTAGTTGGTCTTGATCCGCAGCGCGGCCACTTCGGCTTTGCGCGTATTGTCAGTGAACGGCAACCGATGCTTGTCAAACTGCACGCCTTCGAACTGCGCCAGGATGCTGTTGCCGATCGTCTCGGCGGTAATACCAGTGGAATCGGAGATGAAAAACACAGTTCGCTTCATACGGAATCGTTTTGGCCACGATGGGTTTTCGGCACCTTAGCGCAAGCGTGAAACGCTGTCGCTGGTTGACGGTTCGCTGACTGGTATGTGGGTGGAATGACATCGCAGGGCATTGGTCTCCTTGTGCTGCGCACCATCGGCAGCGGACAATACCAGTTCCTTGCAACTCACCCAGCGACCGGGTGACACCTTCCTTTTGTTACCTTCAGTCCTTCCGAGGAGATCCCCTTGAACGATCTGGTGTTGTGGCTCGACCAACTGCGCATGACTGACCTGGGCAAGGTTGGTGGCAAGAACGCCTCCCTTGGCGAGATGATCGGCAACCTGTCCAGACTGGGCGTCTCCGTGCCAGGAGGCTTTGCCACCACCGCCGGCGCGTTCCAGCACTATCTCGAGAAAAGTGGTTTGACCAAACGCATCCAGGACCGGCTGGAGCACCTCGACGTCGACGACGTCGACGCACTCGTGGCCGGCGGCAGCGAGATCCGCGGCTGGATTGTCGACACGGCCCTGCCCGCCGAGCTCGAACAGGCCATCCGCGGGGCCTACATCAAGTTGTGCCAGGATGCCGGCGCCGACAACGTCGCCGTTGCGGTGCGCTCCTCGGCCACGGCCGAAGATCTGCCCGACGCTTCATTCGCCGGTCAGCAGGAAACCTTCCTCAACGTGATTGGCATCGACGACGTGCTGCACAAAGTGAAGGACGTCTTTGCTTCGTTGTACAACGATCGCGCCATTGCCTATCGTGTGCATCAGGGTTTCAAGCACGAGGACGTGTTCCTCTCTGCCGGCGTGCAGTTGATGGTGCGCTCGGATGTGGGCGCTGCCGGCGTTCTGTTCACGCTGGACACCGAATCGGGTTTCCGCGATGTGGTGTTTGTTACCGGCTCCTACGGCCTGGGCGAAATGGTCGTGCAGGGCGCGGTAAACCCCGACGAATTCTACGTGTTCAAACCAACCCTGCGCGCGGGCAAGCCTGCCGTCCTGCGCCGCAATCTCGGTGCCAAGCAATTACGCATGGTGTATTCCGATGTACCGGGCGAACGGGTCCGCACCGAAGAGACTCCGAAGGAGTTGCGCAACAAGTTCTGCATCAGCGACGAGGACGTGCAGGAGCTTGCCCGCCAGGCATTGACGATCGAGGAACACTACGACCGGCCGATGGACATCGAGTGGGCGAAGGATGGCAATACCGGGAAGATCTATATCGTGCAGGCACGTCCGGAAACAGTGAAGTCGCGCTCGCATGCGACCCAGCTCGAGCGCTTCCACCTGAGCGAAAAAGGCAAGGTGCTGGCTGCAGGCCGCTCGATCGGCCAGAAGATCGGCGCCGGCAAGGCGCGCGTCGTCCGCTCGTTGTCCGACATGAACAAGGTGCAGGCCGGCGATGTGCTGATCGCCGACATGACCGACCCCGACTGGGAGCCGGTGATGAAGCGTGCGTCCGCGATCGTCACCAACCGCGGCGGCCGTACCTGCCACGCCGCGATCATCGCCCGTGAACTGGGCGTGCCGGCCGTGGTCGGCACTGGCAATGGGATGGAACTGATCCCCGACGGCGTCAACGTCACCGTATCCTGTGCCGAAGGCGACACCGGCACGATCTACGAAGGCATCCTGAAATTCGAGCGCATCACCGCCGATCTCGGCGACATGCCCGAAGCGCCGCTGAAAATCATGATGAACGTCGCCAACCCCGAACGTGCGTTCGATTTCGGCCAGCTGCCAAACGCGGGCATCGGCCTGGCCCGCCTGGAAATGATCATTGCGAGCCATATCGGTGTGCACCCGAAAGCCCTGCTGGAATACAGCAAGCAGGACGCCGAGACCAAGGCGAAAATCGACGAGCGCATCGCCGGCTATCCCGGTCCGGTCGAGTTCTATGTCAATCGTCTCGCCGAAGGCATCGCCACCATTGCCGCCTCGGTCTATCCCAAGCCGGTGATCGTGCGCCTGTCGGACTTCAAGTCCAACGAGTATGCCGGCCTGATCGGTGGTTCGCGCTACGAACCCCACGAAGAGAATCCGATGATCGGCTTCCGCGGCGCCAGCCGCTACGTCGACCCCAGCTTCGCCGACGCATTCGCGCTGGAGTGCAAGGCCCTCAAGTATGTGCGCGAGGTGATGGGCCTGGACAACGTGTGGGCAATGATTCCGTTCGTACGGACCCTGGACGAGGGCCGCAAGGTGATCGAGGTGCTCGCCAGGAACGGTCTCAAGCGCGGCGAGCATGGCCTGAAGGTCATCATGATGTGCGAAGTGCCGTCAAACGCGTTGCTCGCCGACGAGTTCCTCGACATCTTTGACGGCTTCTCGATCGGTTCCAACGATCTCACCCAGCTCACTCTGGGGCTGGATCGCGATTCCAGCATCGTTGCCGGCCTGTTCGACGAGCGCAACCCGGCGGTGAAGAAGCTGCTGGCCATGGCGATCAAGACCGCCCGCGCCAAGGGCAAGTACATCGGTATCTGCGGCCAGGGGCCCAGCGACCATGCTGACCTGGCCGAATGGCTGATGGAGCAAGGTATCGAATCGCTCTCGTTGAACCCGGACACCGTAGTCGATACCTGGCTGCGGCTGGCGAAAAAGAAGGCCGGGTGATCCCTATGGCCTGAATGGCCCATGCCACTTGATACCGCAACGCATCAAAAGAGCTGGGTTCGTCCGGCTCTTTTCGTGTCCCTGAAGTGAGGTGGCGCACAACGTTACCGGCCAGGCAATGTTTTCATGCATCAAGAGCCCGCTGCCTGGCTGCCGGCTGAAGGTAGGTCGCCTATCTTGCGCTGCAGCTTGCCAGTCATGCGCGGCCCAGTTAACGTTCATACACATGTTTCAAGTTCATATTTGAAGCGGCCGCGAATATCGTCTCCATCTGGCGTCACAGGGGCATACCTTGGACAGAACTCAACGCAGCGGCCACAGCGACACCCGCAAACGCTTGCTTGAGGCGACCGAATGGCTGTTCATCGAGAGCGGCTACGAAGCGATGTCGCTGCGCCACATAACAGCGCGGGCCGGCGCCAATCTCGCCGCGGTGAACTATCACTTCGGCAGCAAGGAAGCCTTGATGCACGAGGTGCTCTCTCAGCGCCTGGATCGACTCAACCGCGAACGCCTGCAATTGTTGAGCGCCTGCGAGCAGCAACACGCGGCGGAATTGAATACCGCTGCGGTGCTGGCGATGTTGTTCATCCCGGCGTTCCGACTCAGCCACGGCGATGCGTCCGGACCTGCGTTCATGCGCTTGCTGGGACGCGTTTACAGCGATCCCTCGCCGTTCATCCGCAGTTATCTGGAAGCTCATTACCGACCGATTTCCGGACGCTTCTTCGAAGCCTTTTCGCGCACGTTGCCCGCCCTGCCGCGACCGGAGCTCGGGCTGCGCCTGCACTTCGCGCTGAAGGCGCTGTCCGGCATGCTGGCCGGCGAAGACATGCAGGCGCTGATCGCCAGCATCAGCCAGGGCGAAGAAATCAACGATACCGAACTGCTGGCAAGGCTGGTCTCCCTGCTGGCACCTATCCTCACCGCGCCGTTCGGCACACCGGAGCAACTCAATGTGATCGAACGCGTGTTGCAGCTCGACAGCATCACCGCCGACGCCAACGCCAGCGCCAACGCTGAAGCGACAGCCCCGCCAGAGCAGGAGCCGCCCCAGCGTTTGACCTCGTTGGAGTGGTTAAGCGAAGGAGAGCTGGCCACCTGAAAAGTCGCCATAAATGCAACCCAGCCATCAAAGATTCCGGCACCGCCGACCCACACCCCAACTCAACCCTCGACAACCATGCAAATCAGACCTTTAAGTCACAGGAGAATCCACTTGAACCGTCATATCCCACAACGCTTCATCCGACTCGGAACGCACGCCAGCCTCGCCCTGGCCGTGGCTGGCGCCCTGGCGCTGCCCCTGTGCGCTCAGGCCGGTTCGTTCCAACTGCCCACCGACAACGCCGCCGGCTGGGCTCGCGCCAACGCCGGTGGCTCGCTGTTCGCGAATGATCCGACCGCGGCCTACAACAACCCGGCGGCAATGGCCTTCTTCAACGCGCCAGTACTCCAGATCACCGGCACCGGTATCCGGCCCAGCGCCAAATTCGAGGGTGAATTCAAGGACCAGCAAGGCAACCCGACCACGGGCGGCAACCCGGATGGCTTCGGCAAGTTCATTCCGTTTCCCAACATCGCGTTCGCCGCACCGATCAATGACCACCTGACTCTGGGTGGCACCCTTACGGTGCCGTTCGGTCTGGTCAGCGAATACAACCCAACCTGGCAAGGCCGTTATTTCGGCACCAAGACCAGCCTGCAGTCGATCGCCGTAAGCCTCTCCGCTGGCTTCAAGGTCAACGATCAATTTGCCATCGGTGTGGGCGTCGTCGGCCAACGCACCAAGGCTCAGTTGAACACCATGCTGGATCCCTTTGGCGCCGCTGCCGCGCTGATTGGCGTACCTGCCTTCGGCGCGCCACAAAGCGGCGATGTCCAGCTCAATGTCGACGTCAAGAAGAATGCGGTGGGTTACTTCTTCGGATTCGAGTTCAAGCCCACCACGGCCGACTCGATCGGTCTGAGCTACCACTCACGCATTGGCCAGACATTAAGTGGCAACTACGCTCTGTATGGCTCACCTGCCGGAAAAGCCCTGATTGTGCAGGCTCCGCTGGCGTTCCCGACGGCCGGCCTGCCCATGCTCAACCCGGCCGGTGGCCAGGCCAGTGCCACGCTGGACACCCCAGCCTTTGCCAGCCTCGACTGGCTGCATGCGGTCAACGAGCAGTTCAGCCTGGCCGGATCCATCAAATGGACGCACTGGTCCAATTTCCAGAACCTCACCCTGACCTCCAACGGTCAAACCCTGGTGAGCCTGCCCGAGCGGTACAAGAACAGCTGGGTTTACTCGATCGGCGGCGATTACAAGTTGAATCCCCAGTGGACGCTGCGCGCGGGCATCGGCTACGACCAGACGCCCACCAACATCATCAGCCGCGACCCGCGCATTCCCGACGGTGCACGGCGGCTGTTGGGCTTCGGTTTCGGCTATCAGGCCAGCGATCACCTGGCGCTCGACTTCGGTTACCAGCATCAGTTCGTCAGCGATGCGCGTGTACACATGACCAACCAGGTCAGCTTTGGCGCCGGCACCATGGATGGCAAGTTCAAGGTTCACGGCGACGTGCTCAGCGCGACCGGCACGTACAAGTTCTGAGGGTAGTGTGATTTTCGCAAGGACAGGGGCCGCGTGAGCGGCCCTTTTCTGAAGAAAAGTGCAGACTTAAGCATTTCTGCCGGCTGCGGAAGCGAGCGCAACGCGATTTGCTTCGATGAGGCTTTTCGCAACTTCACGGATCGGATTGCTCGGCCCATTCTTGGGCCTCACCCGTCCGCGCTGCGCACTCCGGGAACAGCCTGCAGCGTTCCGAATTCGCGCCCGACGAATTCGTCCAACCGGTGGGTTCGCCCACAACTCCCTCTCCGCCAGATACGCAAGACGCCTGCTTCGATGAAACATGAGGCAGCGTGAGGTTCCCGGGGATTGCTCGGCCCATCCATGGGCCTCACCCTTCCGCGCTACGCGCTACAGGGCCAGCCTGCGGCTGTCCAAATTCGTTCCAGACGAATTTGTCGAACCAAGTGGGTTCGTTCACCCTCCCTCTCCGCCAGATACCTAAAACGCCCCGTGCGGGGCGTTTTAGGTATCTGGCGGAGAGGGAGGGATTCGAACCCTCGGTACGCTTACACGTACGCCTGATTTCGAGTCAGGTACATTCGACCACTCTGCCACCTCTCCAGTGGGTGCACGCTGGCGCATGCGAGCCGGGAATCATACGCGAGCGAACTTGCCGTGACAATAACCGGGGCTTGCGGCATGCTGCAGCAGCTCGCCCTGATTGAACACAGATGATCGAACTCGGACACGGAACACATGTCGGCCTGCGCCGCACACGCAATGAAGATACCTACCACGCCGATGTCTCGCTCGGCTTGTTCCTGGTCGCCGACGGCATGGGCGGTCACCAGCACGGCGAAGTGGCGTCTGCTCTGGTGCGCGACGCCATGGTCGAGCTGGTCGGTTCCGGACTCGGCTTGATCGAAGCGGTCAACGGAGCTGCCGAAAAGTTGCTCGCCCACACCCGTCCAAGTTCTGACGTCCTGCCGATGGGCACCACCATCGCCGCATTGCGGATTGCCGGCGGCAGCTACGAGGTCGCCTGGGTTGGCGACAGCCGGATCTATCTGTGGCAGCAGACGTTGCGCCAGGTCAGCCACGACCACTCGCTGGTGCAGGCCCTGGTCAAGGCCGGTCAGCTGGATCCGGCGAAGGCGGCGCGTCATCCGCAACGAAACGTGCTCACGCAGGCGCTGGGGGTGACAGCCCCACAGCAACTGCACATCGGCATGGCCAGAGGCACGTTCGAGTCGGGGATGAGCTTCCTGCTGTGCAGCGATGGCCTCACTGAAGATGTCGATGACGCGTCGATTGCGCGAACAGTCGCACGCACGGATCTCACCGCACAGGAATGCGCTGATCACCTCTTGCTGAACGCGCTCGATGCAGGCGGCAACGACAACGTCACTGTCGTCCTGGTGCGCTCAAGCTGAAGAACACCACGAGCACAGGTGACGATCACGTCAGCTGATGCCACAGGCTCTGTCCGCCAGCACTTTTGTCCAGCGCATCCAGCCGCCGCTCATGGCGCATCAACTCTTCGGCCGAGGCATGCAACACGCACGGACGAACCTGCAATGACACCGACACCGTCGGCACCGCAGTACGTCGATCCGCTGCGGCGTCAAATCCAAGATCCAAAGCGACCTGCCCCGAAGTCATACCCAGGTAGACGTCAGCCAGCAATTGGGCGTCGATCAGTCCGCCATGCAGGTCGCGCCGCGAGCTGTCCACGCCGAGCCGCTTGCATAATGCATCCAGGCTGTTGCGTTGGCCCGGATAGCGTTCACGCGCCATCGCCAGCGTGTCAAGCACCGTGCAATGGTTGCTGATGCGATCAGGATCGGCGCCCAACCGCGCCAGTTCGGCATCGAGAAAGCCGATGTCGAAACTGGCATTGTGGATGACCAACTCGGCGCCGTCGATGAAGGCAAGCAATCCGTCCACCACCTCGGCAAAACGAGGCTTGTCGAGCAAGAATTCATCCTCGATCCCGGTGACCTGTCGCGCGCCTGCATCGATGGCCCGACCCGGGTTCAGGTAGGTCTGGTATTGCCGCCCGGTAAGTCGGCGCTCGACCATCTCGACACCGGCTATCTCCACCAGCCGGTGCCCCTGGCGTACTTCCAGACCGGTGGTTTCGGTGTCGAGAACGACCTGCCTCATGCGCTTGCCCTGATCAGTTCGGCCTGCTCACGCGCGGCTTGGTCGACGCGTTCGTTCTCGACATGACCGTTGTGACCTTTCACCCACTTCCAACTTACTTGATGGGTGCCGACGGCAACAGACAGGCGCTGCCACAGATCCTGATTCTTCACCGGCTTCCGGTCGGCGGTACGCCAGCCATTCGCCCGCCATTTCGGCACCCATTGCTCGATGCCTTGCATGACGTAGCGCGAGTCCGTGGTGAGAGTCACCGCACACGGCCGCTTCAAGGCCTCCAGCGCGCCGATGGCGGCCATCAACTCCATCCTGTTATTGGTGGTGGCAGCTTCACGACCCGCCAGCATGCGCTCACCCCCTTTTGCCCGCAACAGCGCCGCCCAACCACCCGGTCCGGGATTGCCAAGACAAGCCCCATCAGTAAATGCTTCCACTTCGCTCATGAATTTTCACGCGTCCTTAGGTTGTCCGCAGAGTCGCGGCGCGGCGCACGTCTGGCGACAGTCGACCACCTGCCGGTATTGGCACGTTGACCGATTTGATCCGCAGCGGTGTGATCAACCGCCGCTGCTTGCGCGCAATCAACACATAGCCGCCGCCCCATGTATTGCCTGTCGCCTTGCCCGATGCTGGCAGCCCGGGCCAGCCGCGACCCACTCTTCGCGCCAACTCGACGCGGAATCCCTCGCGGCGCAGCATTCGCCGTAGCCGCAACGGCCATTGCAGACGTAGCGCCCGTCCTCGTGTCTGCCAACGCAGCCACGGGGACCAGCCACTGGCCGGATGGACGCCGGCAAGGGCCAGCACTCCTCCCGGCGCCAGCACGCGGATGGCATCGCTCAGCAAGTTTGAGGCCGCTGGCGAGACCTCCAGTGCATGCCTCAGCAGCACCAGGTCGAACGCATCGTCGACAAACGGCAGCGGTTCGTCCAGCGCTGCGCGCACGTCACCTTCATAGCGCCCTTCACCCAGATACAGGCGAACCCAGCAGCCCAACATCGGCAACGACGGCGGTGTGTCGTTGTTTGCAACGCCGAGCAGCAGTGCGTGCGTGCCGGCGCAACGTTGCAGCTCAGGCGTCAGCACCTGTACCTGTGCATCGCGCAACCGGCACAGAGGTGCACTGACATAGATGTGGTTGTCCTGTTGCCGCATGCAGCCAATTCCAAAATCCGTCGCGGGCTTCCAGTTTAACGGGTGCTGACATCGGATCGCAGTCAACAGGACGTGTCGCACGCAACTGAATGCCCGAGCGGCGACTTAACGTAACGCTAACGAATCGCAAGGACAGCCCGTTTATAGTCGGCGCGTTATGCCCATCGGGAAAGGCTCCATCTGTCGTCGATCGAGCGGCATCCAGGATCCTGTTGACGCCATCCGAATACCGCAGGAATTGCCTTGCAACTGATACCGTTACCGGCTCTGGCCGACAACTACATCTGGCTGCTTCACGACGACCACGGCGACGCCGTGGTCGTCGACCCGGGCGATCCGGAGGTCGTCGAACACGCTTTGCGCACGCGGCAACTGCAATTGCGCGCCATCTTGCTGACCCACCACCATCCCGACCACATCGGTGGTGCCGCCGCCCTGCAGCATCGTCACTCGGCTCCTGTCTATGCACCGGCTGACGACCGCATCGCCTGCACGACCCATCGGGTGGGCGACGGCGACCGGATCGAGCTCGAGGCTCCGAAGGTGAGTTTCGACGTATGGTCGGTCCCGGGACATACGCTCACCCACGTCGCCTACGTTGGCAATGGCTTGCTGCTGTGCGGAGATACCTTGTTCAGCCTCGGCTGCGGACGCCTGTTCGAGGGCACCCCGATCCAGATGCTGACCTCGCTGGACCGGCTGGTGTCACTGCCCGCCGAGACGCTCGTCTGCGCAGGACACGAATACACCGAGGCGAATGGCCGCTTCGCGAACGAAGTGGAACCGGCCAATCGCCCGTTGCAGATGCGTCGGCAGCAAGTGGGGCGATTGCGCGCCACCCAGCAACCCACACTGCCTGTTGCGCTGACCGACGAGCTGGCAACCAACCCCTTCCTGCGGGTCGATAGCGACGCGGTGATTGAATGGTGTACGCGACAAGGTGTCGTGGGCGATCGTGGCGCGCGATTCGCGGCGCTACGATCCGCCAAGGACGCCTTTCGCGCATGAAGATGTCGACTCGCTGCATATTGCCGCTGACGATATCTTTCGTGCTGTCCGCCTGCGCAGGCCTTCCCTCCCGGGCTCCGCGTGCGCCGACGACAGTCATCCCTCTCGCCTCATCCGAACTCCCCGCGCCCGCTGCCACGGTGGGCATGACTGTGCCGATACCCACGGAGAATGTCTGGGACCGGCTGCGCAGCACTTTCGTCATGCCCGATTGCAACGCCGATCCGTCGGTAGTGGAATGGGCAAAGCGCTACACGCACAACCCGGAGATCTTCGAGCAGAAGCTGCGTCGCGCGCTGCCACGCCTGGTCTACGTGCAGCAGGTCGCCGCGCAATATCGCGTCCCCGGCGAATTCGTACTGCTGCCGTGGGTGGAAAGCCACTACCAACCCATTCCGGCGCGCAAGCACCATCCCGCCGGTATGTGGCAGATCATGCCGACGACCGGCCGATCCATGGGTTTGCGCATTGACCACCACTACGATGGCCGGCTGGACATACCCGCCGCCACGCACGCCGTGATGAAGCTGCTGGGGCAATATCACAATCGATTCCACGACTGGCGCGTGGCCGACTATGCGTTCAACGCAGGCGAATTCAGGCTGCGCCAGCTGACCCGCGGACAACGTGCGCCAGCGGACGAGTCGGTGATTCCCGATATGCCGGTGCACAGAGCGACACGAGAACATCTGGTCAAACTGTTGGCGATCGCGTGTGTCGTACGCGAGCCGGAGCGCTTCCAGGTCAGCCTGCCGGTCCTCCCGGATACCGAGCGGCTGGTGCAGGCGCCGGTGGCCCGTTCCTTGACGATCTCCCGGGTCGCCATGCTGGCGGGTATGCCGGTCGCCGCGCTGAGACGCCTCAATCCGGCGTTTGCCAATGACCGGCGCGACACCGCCGCTGTTTCGTATCTGATGCTGCCGGCCACGCACGCTGATCAGTTACAGGCTGCCATGACCGCCTTGCCCGTCAAGGCCGTTGGAAACAATGCAGCGTCGACGGCCACAGCAAGCAAGGGAACCGTATCGCCCCAGCATCAGAAAAACACCCATGTCGTCACCGCGGGCGAAAGCCTGTGGCAGATCGCACGCGAGTACTCAACCAGCGTCGCGCGCCTGGAACAGTTGAACCACCTGCCTGGGGAACTGGCGATCCAGCCGGGCCAAGTGCTGCAACTGGACGTGGTCGACTGAATCCAGCCCGCGACCGCTACCTGCTGACCGGCACCCGCAAGAGGGAAACGCCACCGCGACGCCCTGCAGCTCCCCTTTCATCGGGAGCCGGCAATGAGCCAAGCCTACATCAAGCTCTTGTTGATCTTGATCTTGGTCTTCGAGCGGAGCATCTCCAGCAGCTCACGCGTTGCCTCGGACCCATAAGCCTGGGCCATCTGGTGGCGTAACGTGTCGCGCTCCTCCGCTGTCACTTTCGACAGATCGCCGGCTTGCACCTTGTCCACCGCCAACAACGCGAAGCCGCCATCTCCCATGTCGACAATGGCAAATTCGGGCTTGTTTGGCGCGGACGGATGCGCCAACAGGAATGCCTTCTTCAGTACCGGTGGCGGCACCTGCATCGACTGCCCTTGGATAGCGTCGGGCTCACTGACCACCTTCGCACCGAGCGACTTGGCCACGAGGTCCACGGACTCGCCCTTGCGAAGGCGCGCCAGCGCAGCATCAGCCTCCTTCCGGGCCGCGGCAGCAATGCGCTCGCCGACGATACTCTGCTGCACCTGCGCACGAACTTCCGACAATGGCTTTGGCGCGGCCGGCACATGCTTGTCGACATGGATCACCACCGAATGGTCATTGCCCAGGTCGATCAGTCCGGAATTGTTGCCGTGGACCAGCACGTCATCACTGAACGCGGCGGCGACGACCTTGGGGTTGGCGGTCAGGCCCTGGCCATTCGTGCGCGAGAACAGCGGCGTGGTCGTGATGGGCAGGCCGAGCGCTACCGACGCGGGCTCAAGCGAACTGGGATTGGAGTAGGTCTGGTCGGCCATCTTTCCAGCCAATTCATTGTACTGGTGGTCACGCGTGGCCTTGGTCGCCTCCTTGACCAGTTGCCCACGGACCTCGGAAAACGGTTTCGATTCACCGCTGCGGATCTCGCGCAGCCAGATGATGTGATAACCGTCAGAGGACAGTATCGGCTTGGAGATCTGGCCTTGCTGCAGGGAGAACATGGCCGAATCGAACGCAGCGTTGGTTACGCCCTTCTCGAGCCAGCCCAGGTCGCCGCCCTGACGCCGCGAGCCCAGATCCTGCGAGTTCTGCTCCGCCAACTTGGCGAAGTTCGCGGGTGTCGCTTCGGCTGCGATCTTGTCGACCTTGGCCAGCGCTGCCTTTTGCTGCTCGGGGGAGGCATTGGGCGGAACGTTGATCAGGATATGCGAGACGAGCCGTTGCTCGGGCTGGACGAATCGCTGTTTTTCCTGCGCATAACGTTCCTTCAATTCCTCGTCGCTTGGTGCGGCTTCCGGCTTGAGCTTGGCCGCATCCACCTCGACGTACTTCACCGAAACTTCTTCTGGATTCATGTACTCGGACTGGTGTGACTTGTACCAGGACTCGATCTGGGCATCGGTAACCTGCTTGTCGGCAGGTTCCGGCTTCGGCAACAGGAAATAACGCAGATCCCGGCGCTGCGTGACCAGGCTCAAGAAATCATCGACTCCAGCATCGCTGATGATCGTGCTGTCACTGATCGCCTGTGGCAACAATTGGGTTGCCAGAGATGCGCGGATCTCGCCCTCGAACATGTCAGGGGTCTTGCCGTTGCTGGTCAGGAAAGCGCGATAACTGGTGGAATCAAATTTGCCGTTCACCTGAAACGCGGGAATCTCCGCAATGGCGCTGCGCAGCGCCTGATCAGACACGCGCATGCCCCAGTCCGCGTTGGCCTGCAGCAACAGCTGCTCGTTGATCATGCCGTCCAGTACCCTGACCTTGGTCTCCGGCTTTTCGAAAATGGAGGAATCGAAATGCTCGCCCTGCTGAGCGCTGACCTGCTGCCGCAGCTGATTCATTCGATCCTGGAACGCGGTCTGGCTGATCTCGCGCTTGCCTACCTTCGCCACGTACGTATCGCTGCTTCCGCCAAGGTAACCCTCCATGCCGAACAACGACATCGCCGCGACGGCGATGCCGAGCACGATGATGGAGGGCCAACCGTGCATCTTGTTACGCATTGCTTGCAGCATTGAAATCTTCCCGCAACGTGATTGAAAACGCGCGACGCGCGTGATGCATGCGAGACACCCGCGTGCCCCATCGGTATGCGCCAGGTCGCCGAAGACACAGCCCACGCACAAGTGACTCAAACGACAAGGGCGCCACGCGGGCGCCCTTGCAAAATGTGGCGGAGTGGACGGGACTCGAACCCGCGACCTCCGGCGTGACAGGCCAGCATTCTAACCAACTGAACTACCACTCCGCACTATCTGGTGGGTGCTGTAGGGATCGAACCTACGACCACCGCCTTGTAAGGGCGACGCTCTACCGCTGAGCTAAGCACCCAAAACCAAGCGCAAGCCGCTTAGTTTAGGGCATCTTTCAGGGTCTTGCCAGCCTTGAACGCCGGTACCTTCGACGCCTTGATCTTGATCGTTTCGTTGGTACGCGGATTGCGGCCAGTGCGTGCCGCACGCTTGCGTACGGTGAACGTACCGAAGCCCACTACCGACACATCCTCGCCCCGCTCCAATGATTTCTGGACGGCCTCCAGATAGGCTTCCAACGCGCGGCCAGCGTCAGCTTTGGTCAACTCGGCCTTTTCGGCAATGGCATTGATCAGATCAGTTTTGTTCATTGAAGACTCCCTCGTTCGGATTTCGTCAGCGCGACCGGTCGCCGGGACAGGTGGCGCTGACATGGATGGTTGGCTGTCGCCAGAACCGTAACGCAACCCCGCATCGTCGCGTAACGCAGAGGCTGCGGCATCGCCTTTATACCAGTGCCTTGCCGCAAACCGCAACACAAGCCACAGCGCCGTTTTCGCCATGTCGGTGATGGACAAAAGTACTTGCAAAAACGGCGCCGGAGTACTACGGCGCCACTTCACCGACCGGCGGCAAAAATCCACAGCACACGCCACTCACTCAGAACGCATCGGCGCGACCGGAATTTACGCGTCTCCGGAGCTTTGATGACCGAGGCGAGAGTTCGGCTGGGTGACGATGGCTTGCTCGACGATTCGCCGGCCCATAGTGGCTCTATCAACCAGGAATCGGCAGGTAGTGGACCATCCAGGCGCATGCGCAGACCGCCCAACCCACGGCCCGACAGACTCGTGGAAGACCAGCACCGTGTGACTGGATCAATGAGTCAACGAATGCACGTCCGTCGACTCTCCGGACACGGCCGCCGGAGGGGCCTCGCTGGCCGGCTTCGGTTGTAGTGGACGTTCCAGCGCGATATCCAGCACCTCGTCGATCCAGCGCACCGGATGAATATCCAACGACGCGGTGATATTGGCCGGCATATCAACCAGGTCCTTCTTGTTGTCCTCGGGGATGATGACGGTGGTGATGCCGCCGCGAAGCGCCGCCAGCAACTTCTCTTTTAGGCCGCCGATCGGCAGCACGCGACCGCGCAAGGTGATCTCACCGGTCATGGCGACTTCAGAGCGGACCGGCACCTTGGTGAGTACGGACACCAGCGCCGTGCACATCGCAATGCCAGCGCTGGGGCCGTCCTTTGGCGTCGCCCCCTCAGGCACATGAATATGCACATCCAGCTTTTGGTGGAACTCCGGATCAATGCCCCACCGATCGGCGCGCACGCGCACCACCGAGAGCGCGGCCTGGATGGACTCCTTCATCACGTCGCCGAGCTGGCCTGTGTGCACCAACCGACCCTTGCCAGGCACGACCGTACCTTCGATGCTGAGCAGTTCGCCACCGACCTGAGTCCAGGCCAGTCCAGTGACCAGGCCGACCTCGTTCTGCAACTCCTTGCGGCCGAAGTCGAAACGACGCACACCCAGGTACTCATCCAGATTGGCCGATTCCACCTTGATGCTGACCGGATCGGCCTTTGCCCTGACCTGGTGGGACACCTTCACCCGGGCCGCCTTGGCCTTGGCCTTCTTGACCTGACTCAGGGTCAGCTCCTTGACCACTTTGCGGCAGATCTTGGAAATCTCGCGCTCCAGATTGCGTACACCGGACTCGCGCGTGTAATAGCGCACGATATCGCGCAACGCATCCTCGCTGACGCTGAGTTCTTCGGGTTTCAGACCGTTTGCCTTGAGCTGCTTGGACACCAGGTACTTCCCGGCGATGCCCAGCTTCTCATCCTCGGTGTAACCAGGGATGCGGATGACCTCCATGCGGTCCAGCAGCGGACCGGGAATCTTCAACGTATTCGCCGTGGCAATCCACATCACTTCGGACAGATCCAGGTCGACCTCAAGATAGTGGTCGTTGAACGCGTGGTTCTGTTCGGGATCGAGCACCTCCAGCAGCGCCGAGGACGGATCGCCGCGAAAGTCCATCGACATCTTGTCGATCTCGTCCAGTACGAACAACGGGTTCCTGACGCCGGCCTTGCTGATGTTCTGCACGATGCGGCCCGGCATCGACCCGATATAGGTGCGCCGATGGCCGCGGATCTCGGCCTCGTCACGCACACCGCCCAGGCTCATGCGCACAAACTTGCGATTGGTCGCCTTGGCAATCGACTGCCCCAGCGACGTCTTGCCTACGCCGGGCGGGCCGACCAGGCACAGGATCGGGCCTTTCATGACGGTCACGCGCTGCTGCACGGCAAGGTATTCGAGGATGCGCTCCTTCACCTTCTCCAGGCCGAAGTGATCGGCGTCCAGCACTTCCTGTGCCACCTGCAAGTCCCTTCGTACCTTGCTGCGCTTCTTCCACGGCACGCCGACCAACCAGTCGAGATAGTTGCGCACGACGGTGGCCTCGGCCGACATCGGCGACATCTGCTTGAGCTTGCTGAACTCCTGGCGCGCCTTCGCCAGCACGGCCTTGGGCATGCCGGCGGCGTCGATCTTCTTGTGCAGTTCCTCGACCTCGTTCGGGCCGTCCTCGCTGTCGCCAAGCTCCTTCTGGATCGCCTTCATCTGTTCGTTGAGGTAGTACTCGCGCTGACTCTTTTCCATTTGCGACTTGACGCGGCCGCGGATACGCTTTTCCACCTGTTGCAAGTCCATCTCGCCGTCGACCAGTCCGATCAGCAATTCCAGCCGCTTGCCGACGTCAGCGGTCTCCAGCACCTTCTGCTTGTCGGCCATGCGCACGGAAAGATGAGCCGCGATGGAATCGGCGACGCGAGAGGGATCATCGATGCCCGAAAGGCTGGCCAGCACTTCCGGCGGCAACTTGCGACTTTGCTTGACCAGTTGCTCGAACAGTGAAATCAGCGTGCGCGAGACGACATCCAGCTCGCGCTCCTTGGCGTTGTAGGCCGGCTCGATCAGGCGCGATCGCGCCGTCAACATGCCATCCGACTCGCTTAGGTCCTCGATCGCCACACGCGATTGACCCTCGACCAGCACCTTGACCGTGCCGTCGGGCAATTTGAGCAGTTGCAACACGCCGGCCAGCGTGCCTACCTTGTGCAAATCGGCGACTTGCGGGTCGTCAATGTCCGGTCTGGTCTGGGCCACCAGCAGGATCTGCCGCTCGCCTTCCATCGCGCGTTCCAGTGCTCTCATCGACTTGTCGCGGCCGACGAACAAGGGAATGACCATGTGCGGATAGACCACGACATCGCGCAGGGGCAATACCGGCAGAGCGTCCAGCGCAACGGGAATGGGGGGCTGTTTGGCCATGAAAAGGCACTTCCTCAAATTCGGACAGGGCTTCGGCCCGACACTGCGCCGGACCTCTCTACACGTCAAGTGGAGGCAAACAGGCGGCAGCTCAAGGTTACGATGCATCGAAAAAAAGAAGCGGCCCGGCGATATTCGCGGAGCCGCTCAGATCGCACGCGTGAAACGAGTCAGGCAGCGGCGTCCCCGCCGTCGCCCGCCACACGCTGCTGCAGGTTGCCGCGATAGATCAGGTAGGGCTCGGCCTGGCCCTCGATCACTGCGTCGTCCACCACCACCTTGCTCACGTGCTCCAGCGACGGCAACTCGTACATCGTATCGAGCAACACTTGCTCCAGGATCGTGCGCAGGCCGCGCGCGCCGGTCTTGCGCTTGAGCGCCTTGCGCGCGATCGCCTCCAGCGCCTCGGGGCGAAACTCCAGCTCCACCTCTTCCATCTCGAAAAGTTTCTTGAACTGCTTGGTGACGGCGTTCTTCGGCTCGGTGAGGATCTTCACCAGCGCCGCCTCATCCAGTTCGTCCAGGGTAGCCACGACCGGCAGTCGCCCCACGAACTCCGGAATCAGGCCGAAGCGCACCAGGTCAGCGGGCTCCACGTCGGCCAGCACCTTGCCCAGGTTCTGGGTACGCTCCTTGCTGCGCACCTCGGCACCGAAACCGATGCCGGTGTTCTCCGAACGCTGCTGGATGACCTTTTCCAGGCCTGCAAAAGCGCCTCCACAGATGAACAGGATGTTCTTGGTGTCGACCTGCAGGAATTCCTGCTGCGGATGCTTGCGGCCGCCCTGCGGTGGCACCGAAGCCAGCGTACCTTCGATCAACTTCAGCAGCGCCTGTTGCACGCCTTCGCCGGAGACATCACGGGTGATCGACGGGTTCTCGCTTTTGCGCGAGATCTTGTCGATTTCGTCGATGTAAACGATGCCGGACTGCGCCTTCTCGACGTCGTAATCGCATTTTTGCAGCAGCTTCTGGATGATGTTCTCGACATCCTCACCCACGTAGCCCGCTTCGGTCAGCGTGGTCGCGTCGGCGATAGTGAACGGCACGTTGAGCAGCCGCGCCAGCGTCTCGGCCAACAGCGTCTTGCCCGAACCGGTCGGGCCGATCAGCAGGATATTGGACTTGCCCAGCTCGATATCATCGCTCTTCTGGCGCGACTCCATCCGCTTGTAGTGGTTGTAGACGGCCACCGCCAATGCCTTCTTGGCGCGCGACTGGCCGACGACGTACTGGTCCAGCGACTCGCGAATCTCGCGTGGTTTGGGCAGCTGGGTATGGCCGGCAGCGGCCTTCTCCTCCAGCTCCTCGCGGATGATGTCGTTGCACAGCTCTACGCATTCGTCGCAGATGAACACGGACGGACCCGCAATCAACTTGCGTACTTCGTGCTGGCTCTTGCCACAGAACGAGCAATAGAGAATCTTGCCGCTGTCGCTCGAACGCCCCTGCCGGTCGTCGCTCATACTCTCGATCCTGCTGGTAAATCTGGGTGCGCCGCGAGAATACCACAGGCCCCCGCATCTGCCTGCAGACGCAGAGACCATCTCGTGGTCTTGGGTAAAGCTGCTGAATCAGGCGGATTTGACTGTTTCGACCGCGCGCTTGTCGAGCACTTCGTCGATCAGGCCGTAAGTCTTTGCGTCCTGTGCATTCATGAAGCGATCCCGCTCCATGTCCAGCTCGATTTTCTTCAGCGGCTGGCCGGTGTGCTCCACGTAAAGCTTGTTCAAGCGCTCGCGGATGTACAGGATTTCCCGCGCCTGGATTTCGATATCGGTCGCCTGGCCCTGCGCGCCGCCAGAGGGCTGGTGGATCATGATGCGCGAGTTCGGCAAGGCGAACCGCTTGCCCTTGGCACCCGCCATCAGCAGGAACGAGCCCATGCTGCAAGCCTGGCCAATGCACATCGTGCTGACCGCCGGCTTGATGAACTGCATGGTGTCGTAGATCGCCAGCCCGGCAGTCACCGCGCCACCGGGACTGTTGATGTAGAAGTTGATGTCCTTGTCCGGATTCTCCGACTCCAGGAACAGCATCTGCGCCACGATCAGGTTGGCCACCTGGTCGTTGACCTCGCCAACCAAAAAGATCACCCGCTCTTTCAGCAGGCGCGAATAGATGTCATAGGAGCGCTCGCCGCGAGCCGTCTGTTCGACGACCATCGGTACCAGGTTCAGATTCGTGATGGTTTCCATGGTCATGCTCGCGCGTTCGGGAAGGAATGGGCCTGGCAGACGTCAGGCATTGGTGGGCCGCATCACGTCATCGAAACTCAGGTCTTGCCGAGTGGTGTTGGCATGCTCGGCCACCCATTCTGCCACCTGGTCTTCCATCACGCGGTTTTGCAGCCCTGACAGCAACTTGGGGTCGCCGTTGTAGAGTTCAATGACCTTCTCAGGCTCCTCGTAGGTCGAGGCGATCGCCGCCAGTTGCTCGGCAATGCGCTTGCGATCGATCTTGAGCTCCTGCTTGCGCGCGATCTCACCCATCAACAAGCCGGCAATCACCCGCTTGCGAGCGATTGGCAAGGCGGCATCGATCAGCTGCTGCTGCGGCTGCTGACCCTCGGGCACACTGCCAACCGCCAGGGAATGCGCCTCGGATTGCACCATCATCTTCGGCACATCAAGGTCGCCGTGGGCATCGGCCAGCTTCCCCGCTACTTCCGACTTCAAGCGTGCCATCAGCGCCGCCTTGAGCTCACGTTCCAGGTTGGCGCGGACTTCCTTGCGGAACGTTTCCAGGTTGCCGTCGTCGATACCGAACAACTTGGCAAACTCGCCATCGATCTCGGGCAGTTTCGGCTCCTGCACCTTGATCACGTGGAAGCCGACCTGGGCGGTCCTGGCCGCCAGTTGCTCATTGCGGAAATCCTCGGGAAATGCGATCTCGGCCTCGAACTTGTCGCCAGCCACGTGGCCAGTCAAGGCGTGGTCCAGCGCAACGAACAGGCTGCCCGACCCCAGCACGCTGCCAGCGCGCTCCAGACCTTCAGCCGGAAAGCGGTAATCGCCGACCGTGGCGGAGTACTCGAACATCACGAAGTCGTCTTTGACCGAGGCGCGCTTGACTTCATCGAAGCTGCGCCGTTGCTGACGCAGCGTTTCCAGCATCCGGTCGATGTCCGCATCGGTCACCTCGGCGACGGCACGGTGGATTTCCAGCGCGCTTACGTCGATCTCGGGGAACTGCGGCATGATCTCGAAGGTGGCGGTATACGCGATTTCGCCATTCTCGGGCTTGCCGGTGGTGTCGATGGCCGGGTTCGCGATCGGCTGCAGCTTCTCCTGCTCCACCGCCTCGCGCAGCGTGCTGCCGATCAGGTCGGACAGGACTTCACCGCGCACCTGCTCGCCGAAGCGTTGCTTGATCACGGTCGCCGGCACCTTGCCAGGCCGGAAGCCCTTCAAGCGAACCGTGCGGCCCATTTCCGCAATCCGCGCGGTCACCTTCGTCTCGAACCGCTCCGCGGGAAACTTCACCGTAAGCTTGCGCTCCAGCGAACCAACATTCTCAACCGAAACCTGCATGACGTCTCCTGGTACTGCTCTTGTGTTGTGGCCCCGCCACAGGCGCCATGGCGGGACTACCGCCTGCAAAACCGAACGAAAACCGGGCGGACATGGTGCGAAAGGGGGGACTCGAACCCCCACGGAGTTACCCGCTGGAACCTAAATCCAGTGCGTCTACCAATTCCGCCACTCTCGCGATGCCGCCACGACCGGAGCTCGCGCAGCCATGGTAACGGCACGTCCATCAAACGCTGATGGTCGCCGCCAGAACCCTGCATCGCGCTTGTCCAAGTCGATGATTCCCTTGTACGAAAGCGGACCATTTTACGGTTGCACAGCCAGGCAACACAAGCACCGGGCGCAACCTGCGATGAACCGGGACAAGCGTGCGCATGTGGCTTGACCGACTACGCGACGGTCCCGTCAGCCCGTTGCCGCCACGATCACCCACGACACAAAGCAGAACGCCGACCGCGGGCTTGGCGATCGGCGTTCTGCCGTATTGGTGGGCCGTGAAGGATTCGAACCTTCGACCAATTGATTAAGAGTCAACTGCTCTACCAACTGAGCTAACGGCCCATTGACTGGGATGTGCCCGGAAGCCCGGGGTGAAACTGGGGTGGATGATGGGATTCGAACCCACGACAACCGGAATCACAATCCGGGACTCTAACCAGCTGAGCTACATCCACCATCGTTTGATACTGGCGCGCCCGACAGGATTCGAACCTGCAACCCTCGGCTTAGAAGGCCGATGCTCTATCCGGTTGAGCTACAAGCGCAGTCATTACCAGTAGAACATGTTGCTGGTCGGGGCAGAGGGATTCGAACCCCCGACTTTTGCGTCCCAAACGCAACGCTCTACCAGACTGAGCTATACCCCGCTTTCGAACCGAAAGACAACGCGCGTCAGCGTAGCCTTTGAATGTTACGAGTGGCGGCTAGATCAGTCAATCCACACGAAGCACACCATGCCATCTGAACTCATCGTTTCCAACGCCACCCGCCTCGCGTCGCCGTGCAAACGAAACGGGGTGCACGCACCCCGCTCCATCGAATAAAAATGGTGCGCCCGGAGAGATTCGAACTCCCGACCACCTAGTTCGTAGCCAGGTACTCTATCCAACTGAGCTACGGGCGCACTGAGAAACTGAAAACCTTGCACTCCATGCGTTGACGCGCAGACAGCAAGACGCTGAAGCAAGAGGCGGAATTATTCAGACTCCGCGCGCACGCGTCAACCCTTTTCGTAAAACTTCTTCATCTGTCGTTCGACGCTTCACCGCATCACGACGTCCATGACTGCCCGGCACAGGCGACTTCACCCACCCATGCCCATACGGTTCTGCGCGGCCGGATCACCCACCTTGCCCACCGCTACGCCAGCATCGCCCTTGGGCGGCGGCGGCGGCGGCGGAACCGATCCACTCGGCGAGTCCTTGGCCCAGTCAGCCGGCGGCCCGGGCTCGCGCCCCGCCATGATGTCGTCGATCTGATGTGCGTCGATCGTCTCGTACTGCAGCAGCGCTTCCGCCATGGCATGCAGCTTGTCGAGGTTCGCCGTAAGCAGCTCCTTGCTGCGCGCGTAGGCGCGATCGAGGATCCCGCGCACCACTTCATCGATCTTGCTCGCCGTCTCGTTCGATATGCTCTTGTGCTGGGTCACCGAACGGCCCAGGAACACTTCGTCCTCGTCCTCGCCGTAGGTGATCGGGCCGAGCTCGTCGGACAGGCCCCACTTGGTGGCCATGTTGCGCGCCATCTTGGTCGCCCGCTCGATGTCGTTGGACGCGCCGGTGGTGACCTTGTCTACACCGAAAATCAGTTCCTCGGCCACGCGCCCGCCGTAAAGCGAGCACAGCTGCGATTCGATCGCCACCCGGTTGATGCTGTACTTGTCGCCCTCGGGCAGGTACATGGTGACGCCCAGTGCCCGTCCGCGCGGAATGATGGTGACCTTGTAGACCGGGTCGTGCTCAGGCACCAGCCGGCCGACGATCGCATGGCCGGACTCGTGGTAGGCGGTGAGTTTCTTCTCGTCCTCGCTCATCGCCAGCGAGCGGCGCTCGCTACCCATCAGGATCTTGTCGCGCGCCTTGTCCAGATGAACCATGCGCACCTCGCGAGCATTCTCGCGCGCGGCGAACAAGGCGGCCTCGTTGACCAGGTTGGCCAGGTCCGCGCCCGAAAAGCCCGGCGTACCGCGCGCGATCGTCATCGCATTGACGTCGCTGGAAATCGGCACCTTGCGCATGTGCACCTTGAGGATCTGCTCGCGCCCCCTTACGTCAGGCAAGCCGACCACCACCTGACGATCGAAGCGGCCCGGGCGCAGCAGCGCCGGATCCAGTACATCTGGTCGGTTCGTGGCCGCGATCACGATGACGCCTTCGCTACCCTCGAAGCCGTCCATCTCGACCAGCAACGCGTTCAAGGTCTGTTCGCGCTCGTCATGCCCGCCACCGAGACCGGCGCCACGATGACGGCCGACCGCGTCGATCTCGTCGATGAAGATGATGCATGGCGCGTGCTTCTTGGCCTGCTCGAACATGTCGCGCACGCGGCTGGCCCCGACGCCGACGAACATTTCGACGAAGTCCGAACCGGAAATCGAGAAGAACGGCACCTTGGCCTCGCCCGCAATGGCCTTCGCCAGCAACGTCTTGCCGGTGCCGGGCGGGCCCACCATCAGCACTCCACGCGGAATCTTGCCGCCGAGCTTCTGGAAGCGCCCCGGGTCGCGCAGGAATTCGACCAGTTCCCCGACCTCTTCCTTGGCCTCGTCGCAGCCGGCCACGTCGGCCAGGGTCACCTTGATCTGGTCCTCGCCATCCTGGCGCACTTCCACGCCCTTGTCCTGCATCTGCTTGACCACCGCGTTGGTGGAGAAACCGAGCATCGGCGCGACGGTGCGGAACGCGCTGCCATCCTTCAGCTTGCCGCTGATCGTGGCCGGTTGATCCGCACTGATGGTGGCGCTGGAGACGTTGCCGTTCTCCACGTTCTGCACGAACGAGCTGTAGGCCAGATCGGACGAGTGGGTGCCACGCGGATTGAAGCTCTGGAACACGGTAAACAGAACCACCGCGATGATCACCCAGAGCAACACGTTTTTGGCTGTTTCATTCATGCACAGTACTCACCGGAGGCACCGCGGCAGACTTGCGTCCTGTCGCCAATGCATACACCTCGCGCGAACGGGCACGCGAAGCCTTGGGTTTACGCATCGTCACGTATTGGAAGTCTGCACGCAAGCAACGCAAATAATCGTCAAAGCCGACTCCCTGGAACAACTTGATCAGGAACGAGCCGCCTGGCTTGAGCCACTGTCGACTGAAATCCAGCGCCAGTTCGGCCAGGTTCATCGCGCGGATCTGGTCGGCCAGCGCCACACCACTCATATTGGGGGCCAGATCGCACAGTACAAGATCCAGGCGATGCCCATTCAGACGGGCCTCCAGTTCACGCAGCACCGGCTCCTCGCGGAAGTCGCCCTGCAGGAAGTCCACGCCGGCAATGCTCTGCATCGGCAGGATATCCAGCGCGAACACCTTGCCGCTGTCGCCCAGCCGGTTGCGCACCAGTTGCGACCAGCTGCCCGGCGCCGCGCCGAGATCCACCACGTTGATACCGGGCTTCAGCAGGCGGTCGCGTTCGATCAGTTCTTCCAGTTTGTACACCGCACGCGAACGCAAACCCTCGGCCTGGGCTTTCTTGACGAATTCGTCATTGAAATGTTCACGCAGCCAGACTGCGCTGCTCTTGCTGCGGGCCATATCGGTTAAGAGCAATCTGAATGGTGACGAAGGCAGTACATGATACCCTGCGCAGTCGATTGACCGTGAATTTGGCCTGCCGCATGTCCCTTACCCCGTCCCAGATCCGTTACCTGCGCAGTCTCGCCCATGACCTGAACCCGGTGCTGCTGCTGGGCAACAAGGGCGCGACGGAGGCAGTGGTGAAGGAACTGGGCCAGGCGCTGGACAGCCACGAACTGGTGAAAGTGAAACTCTCCGGCGGCGACAAGGAAGATCGGCAGGCACAAATCGATGTCCTTGCCGGTGGTACGCAGGCTGAGAAAATTCACCAGATCGGCCACGTCGTCGTGCTGTTCAGGCGCAACCCCGACAAACCAGGCATTGCCTTGCCGCGCTGATGGAACTGTCACTGAACCAACCTGAAGGTTACCTGCTGGTGCGTCGTGTTGACGCGCACAGCGTCACCCTGCTCGACCGAGTAATGGACTACAGCTTCCTGCTCACGCCGGCCGGCATCGCCGAACGCTGGCCGATCGACAGGGCCGAACAGCTGGGAGCCGAGCACGTCCAGACGCTGCTGGCGCTGCAGCCTGAGTTGGTGGTCCTGGGTACGGGTGATCGCCAGGTCTTCCCGGCAGCCGCCTTCATGGCCGGCTTCCTGCGCAAGAATATCGGCATCGAGGTCATGGACAACGCCGCCGCGGCGCGCACCTACAACCTGCTGGCCGGCGAGGACCGCCAGGTGGTTGCCGGGTTCATCCTGCCAGCGGCTTGATCGCATCGGCGCCGCCTGATTTGCGTTGATCTCGCCGCACACACCCTAACGCGGTGGTAGATAAGTCAGCGGATCGACCGGGCTGCCGTTCTTGCGGATCTGGAATTCCAGCTCATTGCGGGTCGCCCCGGTGGAGCCCATTTCGGCGATCTGCTGGCCGGCTGTCACCCGTTCGCCTTCCTTGACCAGCCGCTTGCGATTGTGGCCATAGGCCGACAGAAAACTGTCGTTGTGCTTGATGATCACCAGTTCGCCGTAGCCGACCAGACCATTGCCGCTGTATACCACCACACCACCGGCGGCGGCGCGCACGGGGTCGCCCGAATGGCCTGCGATCTCGATGCCCGGGATCGCGTCTGCGCTGTTGAAGCGGCCGATCACGGTGCCATCGGCGGGCCAACTCCAGGTCACCCCGCCAATGCTGCGCGAGGCGCTGGCGGTTGGCGGATGGGACGACGGCGCGACCGTGGTAACTGGCGTGGGCGGCATCCCGGCGACCGGTACCGTCTCCACCGCCGCGCGCGCGGTGGGCTCGGCATGTGGTATCGGCATTGGTACCTGTGCTGGTGCCGGCACAGGTACCAATGCCGGCGTCGTTGCCACGGATGCAGTTGCTGGTGCAGTTGCTGGTGCAGTTGCTGATGCAGTTGCTGATGAAGTTGCTGGTGCCGGGCCAGGCGGCGCGGCGACCATAGGCTCGAACACAGGAGCGCCCGCAGTCGCGGCTGCCGCGCGGCCCGGAGTCACGGAACGGGACGGCGACAAGGCCAATCGCTGCCCCGGCCAGATCGTGTAGGGCGCGGGAATACCGTTCCACTGGGCGAGATCACGAAAATCCACACCCTTGCGAAAGGCAATCGAGTAGAGCGTGTCGCCCTTCACCACGACGTAACTGCCGCCGGGAATCGGGGTGCGCGCAGACGCGACAGATCGTGCGTAATTGGAAGATGACCCGCTACCCGGCGCCGGCTCGACCGTCACCGAACTGCGCATGGTGCCGCAGCCGCCGAGCCACGCCGCCAGGACAAGCAACGACAAGAAGCGAACAGAATGATCCATGCACGCCAGCATACCGACGCGGGCCGGTATTTTCATGCGCGGTAGCCCTTGCGACCCACCCATCAGCGCGGCCACAGCCACCAGACCAGCCCCAGCCCCAGCAACGCCAGCGCGACCCAGCCGATCCATTCGATATTCCGACGCAGCATGTGCTCGGCGCGTTCACCAAACACGCGCACCAACAGCGCCAACAGCCATACCCGCTTGCCGCGACCCACGGCCACGCAAGCCAGAAACGGCAGCACGGGTACGCCGACGATACCGGCAGCCCAGGTCACCAACTTCATCGGAATCACCGGCTGCAGCGCCGCCAGCGTCAAGGCGCCAAGCATGGCCAGCCAATGCTGGTTCATGTCGGTGCGCAGGTTGTCGACCCAAACCGTAATGACCTGCTGCATATGCACGCTGAGCAGTGGCCTCACGCCCTCATAGGCCCAGTGTCCCAGTGCGTAACCCACCAGCGCACCGAGCAGTGAAAACAGCAACGAGATGTTGGCGTAGAAGAACGCTCGAAGCCGCTTGGCCAGCATCATCGGCGTCAGCATCACCTCCGGCATGATCGGAAAAATGAATGCCTCGAAGAAACTGAGCGCGCACAGGTAGTACACCGCGTAGGGCGCGCGAGCCCAAACCAGTGCACGCGCGTAGATATTCTCGAACAGACGCATCAACCAATGCCGCCCAGCAGTGGCACAAAACTGACCGGGCCGAGTTCTTCCAGCGTAAAATCCCCGTGGCCGTCGCCGCGCATGCGGATCAGGTTCTGTCGGCTGGGCGAGCCCACCGGCGCCACCAGCACGCCGCTCGGGCTGAGCTGGTCGAGAATACGACTGGGGACGGTGTCGCCAGCCGCGGTGAGGATGATCGCGTCGAATGGCGCCTCATCCGGCCAACCCAGTTTGCCGTCATCGTAGCGCGAGCGCAGGTTGGTCAGGCCGAGCTGGCGAAACCGGCGGCGCGCCTGGCGCAGCAAGGCCTCGATCCGCTCGACCGTGTAGACCTCGCCCACCAACGCGGACAGCACGGCGGCCTGGTAGCCCGAACCGGTACCGATTTCCAGCACTTTGCGCGGCATGTCCCGTTGCCCCTGGAAGTGCTCCAGCAAAGCCTCGGTCATGCGCGCCACCACCCACGGCTGGGAGATGGTCTGGCCGTGGCCGATCGGCAAGGCATCGTTCTCGTAGGCATGCAGATGCAACGCCTGATCGATGAAATGATGACGCGGCACGCTGCGCATCACCTCGATCACGCGCGGATCGTGGATCCCCAATTCCTGCAACGTCGCGGCGAGCCGGTCGCGGGCGCGCTGCGAGGTCACTCCCTCACCCTTGAGCTGGGCCGTTGGCAACGGATAGGTATTCATCGCTCAGGCGGCCTCACCTTTGTTGTTTCGGCTCGCCGCCATCCCGTCGGTCAGCGTCTGCATCCAACTACTGACTTTCTCCAGTGCCTGGAACCGGGTCAGATCAACGTGAATCGGCGTCACCGACACGAAGCCACGCCGCACCGCGTTGAAATCCGTACCCGGCCCGGCGTCATCCACTTCGCCTGCCGGGCCGATCCACCAGATCGGTCGTCCGCGCGGATCGGTCTGGGCGATACACGGCCCGGAGCGATGACGCCGACCCAGCCGGGTCACCTCGAAACCCTCGATCTCAGCCCACGGCCGATCCGGCACGTTGACGTTGAGGATGGTGTCAGCCGGCAGCGGATCGACCAGCAATCGTCGCATCAGCAACAGCACCGCCTGGGCCGCTGAGTCATAGTGCACACCCTTGTGATCCTCGCTGACCAGGGACACGGCAATCGCTGGCAAGCCAAGAAAGCGTCCCTCCATCGCCGCCGACACCGTGCCGGAATAAATCACGTCGTCGCCGAGATTGGCCGAGTTGTTGATGCCGGACACCACCATGTCGGGCTCGTCATCGAGCAAGCCAGCCAGCGCCAGGTGCACGCAGTCGGTGGGCGTGCCGGCGACCCGGTAATAGCCGTCACCCATCGGCAGCACCCGCAGCGGCGCGTCGAGCGTCAACGAATTGCTGGACCCGGAGCGATCACGATCCGGGGCCACCACGGTCACCTCGCCGACCGCCCGCAGGCGCTCCGCCAGCACGCGGATGCCCGGCGCATCCACGCCATCGTCGTTGCTGACCAGAACTCGCATGATGCTCCGCTGAAGACTGATTGCACGCGCCACGGACCCGACGGTGGCGGCTGCACGGGAACGATCAGTCTACCGTAGCGCGCCCGGCGTTTCACTCGAACTCACCGCACCAACTGATCCCGCTGGCCGAGAGACTGTCTGGTCAGGGTGGCCGATCCAAGATCTGGCTCGCTGCGGACAGATTCCTGCTGACTGGCGAGCCCATGTGCACGTTGCGACGCAAGCAGCGGCGTCCGGTGCGCCGCGCACACGAACTCCTGCCGCTCGACCGAACCCGGCAGGCTCCCGGGAGCGTGGGCGGGAGAAACAGAAGCGGCTGCCGCTGTGTGGCTTTGGCCAGCTTTCCCGCTCACTCCCGTTAAACAGCTATGGCTATTCGCCTCAAATGATCGAAAAGCCGGACGCAAAAAGCACGTTGCTCCGCTCCCTTGGTTCCTGCCGCCCACGCTCCTAGGATGGGCGCATGAAGCAGCGCAGTCCTCCCGCCATCACCGACGACGATCGACGCTTGTTTCGCGAAGCGATTGGCGAGGTGCAGCGACTCGACCCGGTTGCGCCACCGCCCGCCAACCGCAAGCCCGCGCCACACCCGCATATGCTGGAGGCCGACGAAGCGGCGGTGCCCAGCGAGCTGCTGGACATGACGTTCGACCCGGCCGTCCTCGAAGTGGGCGAAGAGCTCAGCTATCTGCGCGACGGTTATCCACCGAAGCTGCTACGCCAACTCAAGCGCGGCCAGTTCAGCGTGCAGGGCGACGTCGACCTGCACCAGATGAATGCCGCGGCGGCCCAAGTCAGCATCATTGAATTCCTGGCGGAAGCGCGACGCGGCGGCATCCGTTGCGTGCGCATCATCCACGGCAAGGGCCTGCGTTCGAAGGCTGCCGGCCCGGTATTGAAGGCGCTCACCGACCGCCTGCTGCGCCGGCGTGACGATGTGATCGCATTCGCCTCCGCGCGGCCGGCCCTGGGCGGTACCGGCGCCGTGGTGGTGCTGCTCAAGGGTTGAGCCGCCGATCGCCATATCGCGCACGTGCGCGCTGGTGGGCGATGCTCTTGCTTCTGCGAATCCGCACCCTGAATCCCGGTCGAGAGCATCGCCCGCCAGCGGGAGCCTACGGCAGTGTGAGGGCCAGCTCGCGCATGACTACCGTGGCGTACGCGCCGGCCGGGAGCTCGAATGACAGCTCCAGCGTCATGTTGTCCAACCAACGCCAGCGCAGATCGCCGGGCATCAGACGCAACGGGCGCCGTTCCTGATCCATGCGCGCCGCCGTCAAGCCTGCCACGAGGTCTTGATTCGCAGCGCCGATCTCACGTTCCAGAGCACCGGCGTCGGCTTGCGTCGGCGGCTCGCCCTGCCCCCACAACGGCCCGGACGGATGGATGTCGCCGCGCGCAAGTCGTTCGGCCAGCGCGTCGCCGAACGGCTCCGGGCCGAACCACGAGCGCGAGCCGGCCAGCGACCAGACCTCACCCTCCAGCGCCGTGTCCCACTGGCCGTGCTCGACCCGCGCCGCCAACACCTCGTTGAAGATCTGCGAACGCGCCGCCGACAGCAGCATCGAGCGCTGTTTGCGATCGACCCGACGGCCACCGAACATCGCACGCGCCTGGGCCACGTTGCCGCCCTGGCGACCGAAGCGCTGTTCGCCGAAATAGTTCGGTACCCCACGCACGGCAATCTGCCGCAGCACCCCTTCAGCCTGCTCATGGTCACCTTGCACCTCGCGTAGTGCCAGCACGAAGCGATTGCCGCGCAGCGCACCCCGCTTGAGCTTGCGCGAATGACGGACAGCCGCCAGCACCTTGACCTCTGGATGCGGAAAGGTCGACCAGTCCGGATCAGGCCGGCCAGCCAGTTGCACCGAAAAAGTCTGCCGGGTCACCGCGTTGCGATCCTTCATGCCGGCATACCCGACTGCCACCGGCGGCACACCGGCAAACCTGGCCAGTTCGCGCGCGACCCAGTCGGTGTTGGCACCGCGCTTTTCCACCCACAGCAGCAGATGCTCACCCGCGCCGTCCGCGTCGTAACCGAGAATTTCCTCCACCTGAAAATCCTCGGGGCTGACCCGCAATCGCGCAGTCAACGGCGGCGTACCGCAAGCGTAAGGGAGCTCGAGCATGGAAATCTTCAGTGGCCAGAGACGCACATCGTAGCAAGCGACGCCTTGCGGCCGGCGCAATGTGACCCCAAGCCATTGCGCGCGTGCCAACGCGCCTACAGCAGGAAAATCGTGGCGAGGCCGAGAAAGATGAAGAAGCCGCCGCTGTCCGTCATGGCGGTGATCAACACGCTGGAGCCCAGCGCCGGATCGCGGCCGAACTTCGTCATCAGGATCGGGATGCCGACACCGGCGAACGCCGCCAGCAAGAGGTTCAAGATCATGGCGGCGGTCATCACCAAGCCCAGCGACAGGCTGTCGTAAAGCAACCACGCCACCACGCCGATCACCCCGCCCCACACCAGCCCGTTCAGCAGCGACACGGTCAACTCCTTGCGCCATAGCCGCTTGGCGCTGTCGGCGCTGATCTGGTTCAGCGCCAGCGCCCGCACGATCATGGTAATGGTCTGGTTGCCCGAGTTGCCGCCGATGCCGGCCACGATTGGCATCAAGGCCGCCAACGCCACCAGACGCTCGATCGAGCCTTCGAACAGGCTGATCACGCGTGAGGCGATGAAAGCCGTCATCAGGTTGATCGCCAGCCACAACCAGCGATTTCGGATCGAGGCCCATACCGAGGCGAAGATGTCCTCGTCTTCGCGCAGGCCGACGCGACCGAGCGCTTCACTCTCGCTCTCTTCGCGAATCACGTCGACCATCGCATCGATCGTGATGCGCCCGATCAAGTGGCCGCGCTGGTCGACCACCGGCGCGGTCACCAGGTCATAACGCTCGAACGCCTGTGCCACTTCGTTCGCATCATCGGTGGGATGAAAAGTGTTGACGTCGGGCGCCATCACCTCGCTGACCATCTTTTCAGGCGAATTGACCAGCAACCAATGCAGCGGCAGCACGCCGGTGAGCAGGTTGTCCTGGTTGATCACGAACAGTTTGTCCGTCTGCGCAGGCAACTCGTCCCACCGCCGCAGGTAACGCAGCACCACCTCCAGGCTCACGTCCTCGCGGATGGTGACCATCTCGAAATCCATCAGCGCGCCGAGCTGGTCTTCCTCGTAGGAAAGCGCCGATTGAAGCTGCTCGCGTTGCTGCGAGCCGAGGCTTGCCATGAGCTCCGGCAGCATCGCGGAGGGCAGGTCTTCGACCAGATCGGCGAGCTCGTCCGCATCCAGCGGCTCCACGGCGGCCAGGATCTCGTGGCGATCCATGTCCGCGATGAGCGAATCGCGTACCGCATCGGAGGCCTCCAGCAGGATCTCGCCGTCGCGATCGGCCTTGACCAACTGCCAGACCGCCAGGCGCTCGTCGAGCGGCAGCGACTCCAGAATGAAGGCGATGTCGGCCGGATGCAGCTCGTCAAGCTGCCGCCGCAAGGTTGCTTGCGCCGGGGCCGGCAGCGCCGCGCCCGCGTACGGGCGCAGCAATTCGACCACCGCCTCGAGTTGGCTGTGCAAGCGCTGGGTAGGACGTCGGGTTTCGGTGTCGCTCACACCCGTTCCAGCAACACGCACGCCTGCGCGGCAAGGCCTTCGCCACGCCCGCAGAAACCCAGTGTTTCCGTGCTCGTCGCCTTGACGCTGATGTGGCCGATGTCGCTACCCAGGTCCGCCGCCAGGTTTTCGCGCATGGCCAGCGCATGCGGCATCACTCTGGGCGTCTCGCCGATCACCGTGATGTCGGCATTGCCCAACACGTAACCGCGCTGCGCCATCAACAGGGCGGCACGACGCAGGAACTGCCGGCTGTCGGCGTCGCGCCAGCGCGTGTCCGACGGCGGAAAATGCTGGCCGATATCGCCCAGGGCCAGCGCGCCAAGAATCGCATCGCACAGCGCATGGATCACCACGTCGCCGTCCGAATGGGCGACCAGACCCCGCGTGTGCGGGATGCGCACGCCGCCGAGGACGACGTGATCACCCTCGCCGAACGCGTGCACGTCGAAACCGCTGCCTATCCTCATCATTGTGTCCGTGCCAGCAGGAACTCGGCGAGCGCGAAGTCCGCAGCGGTCGTCACCTTGATATTGTCCTCTGCGCCTTCGACCAACAGCGGTGAAAAGCCCGCCAGTTCCATCGCCATCGCCTCGTCGCTGACGTTCACGCCGCGCCGCGCCGCCGCGCGCAGCGCCGCCGACAACGGGCCGCGCCGGAACATCTGCGGCGTGAATGCACGCCAGCGCCGTTCCCGCGACTCGGTGCGTTCGACGCATCCCGCCGTATCCGCGTGCTTGAGCGTGTCACGCAGCGGCGCGGCAAGCAGGCCACCGTCGGCCGTCGATGCAAGCTCGATCAGTTTCGCGATGTCAGCCCGCCGCACGCACGGACGCGCGGCATCATGCACCAGCACGAAATCGGCGTCCCCCACCGCGTCGGGCAACGCATTGAGCCCGGCCAATACGGATGCGCCGCGCTCCGCCCCCCCGGTCGCGCTGAGGATCGGCTTGCCGTGCAGCGCACTCACACCTGGCCAATACGGGTCGGCCGGCGCCAGTGTCACCAACAAGCCCGCTATCTGCGGATGCGCCGCAAGTCGCTCGAGCGTGTGTTCAATCAATGGCCGGCCAGCCAGCCACTGGTACTGCTTGGGCCGGTCTCCGCCCACCCGGGTACCGCTGCCTGCTGCCGGCACCACGCACCACATGGCGCGGACCGTCATGGCAAACCGCTGGACGCGGGCGTCGCCGGCGCGGGCGCACTGGCCGGGCGCGCCGGTTGCTCCACGACCTGATAAAACACCTCGCCGGGCTTGATCAGCCCCAGTTCGGTACGTGCACGCGCCTCGACGGCCTGGTCGCCATGCTTGAGATCACGCACGTCGGCGGCCAGCGCCTGGTTGCGCTTCAGCAATCGGCTGTTGTCATCGGCCTGCTTCTTTACGGAGATACGCAAGCTGTCCACCTCTTGCATGCTGCCGTTGCCGAACCACAGCTTGAGCTGCAACCCGGCCAGCAAGAGCAGCAACAGCAGGGCGATCCAACGCAACATGGACAAGGAGCCCCGCTCAACCAGGCAAACGGGCGAGATGCGCGAACGCGTCACGGCCGGCGTAACGGGCGGCACCGCCCAATTGTTCTTCGATGCGCAACAACTGGTTGTATTTGGCCACACGGTCGCTGCGGCAAAGTGACCCGGTCTTGATCTGGGTGGCGGTGGTGGCTACCGCGATATCGGCGATGGTGGTGTCCTCGGTTTCGCCGGAGCGGTGCGAGATCACCGCCGCGTACTTCGCCGCGTCGGCCATCGCGATGGCTTCCAGTGTCTCGGACAAGGTGCCGATCTGGTTGACCTTGATCAGGATGGCATTGGCAATCCCGTCCTCGATGCCCTTGCGGAAAATAGCCGGATTGGTGACGAAGTTGTCGTCACCGACCAGTTGAATGGTCTTGCCAAGCCGCTCGGTGAGCAGCTTCCAGCCCGTATTGTCCTGCTCGGCCATGCCGTCCTCGACGTTGATGATCGGATACTTGTGGCACCAGTC
>CAJDVU010000031.1_pt1 | contig 34978 bp, 29 predicted proteins | sample 7391431 | NCBI WGS metagenome assembly CAJDVU01 (sample SAMEA7055700, study PRJEB34461) | soil metagenome | biome: terrestrial ecosystem; feature: Peninsula; material: soil | place: Antarctica | collected 2016
CGGCGTGGCAAACGTCATGTTCGGATTCTCCATGCCGCCGAACGGGAACGACGGCGGCAGCACCAGGATGTCGTAGCGGCCCCAGGCGTATGGGCCGTACAGCTTCTCGGTCGCCTCGATCAGCTTCTCGGTGTCCTCGAACTCGTGCGCGGCCTTGTCCACCACCGAAGGCTCCGCGTAGACGGCCGAGCGCGGCCCGGTTTCCTTCACGGCGATATCGCCGGCGGCAATCGCCAGCAGGTAGGACGGAATCGGATGCGGTTGGTCGAAGCGGAAATCGCCGTTCAGCGGGTGACCGGCGTCGTTGAGCGCACTCATCACCACGCGAATGTTTTTCGGCGCGTTGACGTGCGCGTCGTAAGTGAAACGGATCGCCGGCGAATCCTGCAGCGGCACCCACGAACGGGCGTGGATTGACTCCGACTGCGAGAACATGAACGGCGCGTGCTGGTCCGCCGTCTGCGCCGGGGTCAGCCACTGCAAGCCGCTGGCCTCGGGCGAGGTGGTGTAGACGATGCGCACCTGCGCGGGATGTTTCGGCGCGCTGATCGTCAGCTTGCTGCCGAGCTGCTGGTCGCGCGGTGCCAGCGCGTACTGCAGCGACGTGGATTTGCCGTCGGTGCCCAGCGCCTCGATTTTGGCGATCTCCAGGTCGCGCGTGTCCAGCACCAGCGACTGCGCCGCGGGATTCTTCCAGTCCAGCTTCAGGGTGGCCTGGCCATCGAGCCGCCGGTGCGGGAAGTCGATCTTCAGGTCAAGGTCGAGATGGGTCACGCGCACCTGGTCGGGTTGCGCATAGGAGTTGGGGTCGTTCGCTTGAGCAGTCAGCGGCAGGATCAGCGTGCCGAAGGCGAGGGCGGGGAACAGGCGCATGGGCGGACCTCAAGACAGGCAAAGGCCAAGTATGCCATTGACGCGGTACGCGCTGCCCGTGGCCAAGGGCTTGGGCAGCAATAACTTGGCGGTGCCGGCGTTCGCTGCCTTCGCGGGAGGAACGTGGATAGCGCCAGTCCTGCGTGCGCGACTGGCGAGGCACCACGGAGCCGGCAGCCATGAGGAAACTGCACGTTTTTGTGGCCGATGATCAAGCTCGACGAACCCGGCACCGTCCGGCTGCATCTGTCGCGATAGTTGTCCGGCTGTCGCAGCATGGAAGGGACCGCCACGATGCGCATGCTTGAGATGGCGGCGCTATCCTTCAACAGTTCAACGTAGTCACGGTTTCGGCTGAAATTGATCCGGGGGAGTTCTCATGCAAACGCTGCCCAGTCTTCGCACCTTGGCGCGAGCGACGGTAGGGAGCGCATTCATCCTGCTGACGGGTTTGCCAGCCACGCCGGTTGCTTCAGCGCAACCAGTGACCCCACCGATCTTGTCCGCCGGCCAACTGAACCTGGCTGCGCGCCCCTTTTTGCAGCCGATCGGAGAAAACCGGAACCTGCATACGGCCAAGGTCATTTCCAAGGACGATGCCAAAGGCTACGCCACCTGGATATCGCCAGAACTGCCGTCCACCCGGATCGCGCCGTTCAAGACCCAAGCGGATAGGGAGCTGCATGCGCACTACTGTGATTACAGCGCGGTGGTGCTGGGCACGGCGCTCGCCTCGGTGCCTCACCTGACCCAACACGGCTCGATGATCATCACCGTCACCGGGTTCAGGCTGGACGACATCATCAAGCCCACGTCGCACTTGGTCGTGGGGTCAACGGTCACCGTCGTCAGACAGGGCGGCGAGGTGACCGATCAGAGCGAACGCCTGCGAATTGACGTGACTGACCAACCTGACTATCAGTCGGGCAAGGAATACTTGCTGTTCCTGGCGGCGGCCAAAGGCTTGCCTGTTTACTACGGCACTCCGCACTCGACCGTCCAGGTGGTTGATGGGCGCGTGATCCCTTCATCGGACATCTATGCCGACATGGTGCGCGGCGCCTCTTGCGCGGGGATCAAGTCGCGAATGGAGTCGATTGTTGCGCAATTTCCCTGCCGGACTTGATGGCTCCGCGACGAGCAACGCGCCGATCCATGCGCAACCTGATCAGCGAATGGTTGTGCGCTCTGGCTTGCGCAAAGCACGGTGACAAGGCCGCACGAGCTCGACCAGGATCGGCAGGTCCAGAGAGCGTGAAGTCCGCATGGTCGCTGATCGGTTTCCGCTGCCCGGTGGATCCAGGTCAGCCGTACCGATCCGCCAGCCGGTCGGTGGCCTGCACCAGTTGGTCGACGATTGCCGATCTGGAAATGGTATCAGCGGCAATCGGTGGAAACGGTAGCTGGCAACTTTTCGGCGTCTCACGTCACCGCGCAGCGCGAAACCAGACTATCGAGAACGCTTCACGCTGCGCCCGCAAGCAGCCAACTGCCCCACGCTACCAACGCCAGGCCGGCGACCGCATCCAGGTGCCAGCGCGCGGGTACGAGTTTTTCGGCCAGCACGAAGATGGTCACGATCGCCATCCATGCGAGGTTCATGGTCCCGACCACGAACAGCAGTGCCATCAGCGCCCAGCAGCAACCGACGCAATAACTTCCCTGGGCGAAGCCGAGTCGCAGCGCGCCACCGGTGCCGTCGCGCCAGTTGTTCATCAGCTGCAGCAGCGGACTTCGGCAGCGCGCGACGCAGGCGCGCTTGAGCGGCGTCAACTGATACAGTCCGGCGGCGATCAGAATGCCTGCACTCAGGTAGGCATTGGCGCTTGCGCTCATGGGAGACAGCAACGCCGCGCGGGCAAGCGCCCATTGCGCCGCAGCACCCAAAACCGCGTAGCCGAGCCATGCCCCCATGTAGCCGGCGAAGAAACTGGTGGCGACGCCGACGGTGTTCTGTGCCGGATGGCGACGCCGGGCGAGCGCCAGATACGCCGACAAGCTTGGGGCGGTCGCTGGCGCCATCATCGCGGCCATCATCGTGGCCCACATTGCCAGCACCATCCCGAAACCGGGAGCTGGCAAGTACGGCGGGCGCGTCATCAGGGCCGCGGCAGCTTCCGGACCCGCCATGTCGACACTCATTTGGGCGAGCACCAGCCAGCCGAGTGCGGCTACCAGCCCGAGGCTGATCAGTACGGCAGCGCGGTCGCGCCCGATTCGTTGCAGCGCCGCTACCATGCAGCGTCAGCCTGACGCGTACGCGAACGGACTGACGAAACCCGTACGCCCCGAAAGTTTCCACTTCCAGTCGTAATCGGTGAGGCGGAAATGCTTCGAGCGCGCCACCTTGGCCGGCTCACCCGGGGCGATGCACAGCGGGTGCCCGGCGATGGTGATCGGCCCGCCGCCCTGGCCTTCGAGCAGTTCGATCTCGGCGTCGGCAATCTCGGGGATGGTCAGGCTGCTCTTTTTACCGTCGCTTCGGTAATGCATGGGCACAGTTTTTGCGCCGAGCATCTTGCCGACGAACGAGGCCAGTACGGCAGGATGGCCGCCCGCTTGGCCGGAGAAAATCGTGTGCAGCGCCTGTGTCTGCGCCTCGTCGGCGCGTTCGTCAAAGTAAGCCGCCGCAGTCCATTTGGTCTCGACCATCGTGCCTGGTGCGTGCACCGCCAGTGCCGCGTTCAGTCCATCGAGCGCGATGTCACCGTACTTGCCTTGCTCGATGTGCCAGGCGATTAGCGCGGTGCAGTCGCCGTGGGTCGGTGGACTGGTGAACACGCACGGACACGCAGCCTCGCAGTTGCAGGTTTCGAAATAGCCGCCCTTGAGTTCCCATTGCGTCATGACGCTCTCTCCCGTGGTCGAACGATTCAACTCGTTCTGGGCCTGTGCCGGCGATTGCCGACTACGGTGTTGCGGCAGCGCATTTGCCCGTGTGCGGCAAGCGTTGCCGTTTTTCATTCCGGCAGCGCGTAGAGGATCCTCGCGTAGAGGATGCTGTGGAATCAGGATATCCACCATATCACGTGGACGGCACGAGCGGCCCGCCTTCGTACGTGTGCTGTTGGTGTCGATACTGCGTCGCGGACGTCGCGTTCGACGAGGCCGGGTGCGAGGCACGCGCTCGCCTAGCCGTCGCCCGCGATCGCAACGCGCGTTCCGTGAATTCCCTGCCGTGGCGGCATCGATTCGGATGCTGGCGTCGTACCAGGTTCGCCGCGGCGTCATGCAAGCATGGTGACGGGACTGCACCAGACCGACCCGCAAGATGTGAATCGGCACGCCCGTAGTCGAACCGAGCGTCAGCGTTTGGGGACGCAAAGAGACTGACGCAATCAAAGATCAGTTAAAGCTCAGCGCCAGCGCCTGTGCCTGTGCCTGTGCCACAGGATTCGTCCAGTCCAGCTTCGCCTCCCCGAGTCAGTGCGCACTTTCTGGCCGAGGTAGGGGGATTTCTGTTGCAGGTCTGCTCCGCTGGCGTCAGCCGTACCGCTCCGCCAGCTTGTCGGTCGCCTGCACCAGCTGGTCGACGATCGCCGGATCGGCGGCGCTGTGGCCGGCCAGCACGATGTGCAGGCTGGCCTCGGGCCAGGCTTGGCCCAGGTCCCAGGCGCTGACCGCCGGGCAGATGATGTCGTAGCGGCCTTGCACGATGGTGGCGGGGATGTGCCGGATGCGCTCCACGTGGCGCAGCAGCTGGCCCGGTTCCAGAAAGAGCGCGTGGCGGAAGTAGTGTGCCTCTATCAGCGCCACGCTGACGGCGTCGTGCGGGTCCTCGAAGATGCCGGCTGCGTCGGGGTCGTGGATCAGGCTGGTGCTGCCGCCTTCCCAGGCACTCCACGCTTGGGCGGCAGCGAGGCGGGTGGCCTCGTCCGAGCTGTTCAGCCGCTGCCAGTAGGCATCCAGCAGCGAGCCACGTTCGTCGGGCGGGATGAAATCGCGAAAGCGCGTCCAGCGTTCGGGAAAGATCTGCCCCGCGCCGCCGCCGACTTCGTTGAACCAGCGCAGTTCCTGCGGACGGCCGAGAAAGATGCCGCGCAGCACGATGCCCAGAGTCTGTTCCGGATGGGCCTGTGCGTAGGCCAACGCCAGAGTCGAGCCCCAGGAACCACCGAATACCACCCAGCGTTCGATACCCAGGTGTTCGCGGATCGCCTCGATATCGGCGACCAGATGTGCCGTGGTGTTGTCGGTGAGTTCGGCAAACGGGGTCGACTGGCCGCACCCGCGCTGGTCAAACAGCACGATGCGGTAGCGCGCCGGATCGAAGAAACGGCGGTGATAGCGGGACAACCCGGCGCCGGGGCCGCCGTGCAGGAACACCACCGGCAGGCCGGCTGGGTTGCCGCACTCTTCCACGTACAAGGTGTGCAACGCATCCACTGCCAGGCGCTGGGTCTGGTACGGCTCGATTTCGGGATACAACTTGCGCATGATGTTGGCCTCCTCCGGGCGGATCAACGGGTCTCGAATTGCAGGGCAGCGGTCAGGTCACCCGGCGGTGGGCCACCGGCGGCGATCATCGAGGCATCGCGCAATTTCAGGCCGGGCAGTTGCTGCAGCCCGAAACGGCGGGTGATGAAGCGCAGGATCGAGCCGGTGTCGTAGATGGTGTGGTCGACGAAGTCCTTTTTCGCGTGCGGCGACACGATGATCGCCGGGATGCGCGTGCCCGGGCCCCAGCGATCACCCTTCGGCGGCGCCACGTGATCCCACCAGCCGCCGTTTTCGTCCACTGTGATCACCACCAGCATGTGCGGCCATTGCGGACTCTTTTGCAGCGCCGCGACGACGTCGACCAGGTGGGCGTCGCCGGCCGCGACGCTGGCATAGCCGGCATGCATGTTGAGATCGCCTTCCGGCTTGTAGAACGCGACCGGCGGCAGCGCGCCGGCTGCGGCCGCGGCCATGAAGCGGTTGGTTTCGGCACTGCTGCCGACGCCGCCATCGCGCAGATGCTGCTTGCGCGCTGCCGTGCCGGGCGCGAACTGGCGAAAATAGTTGAACGGCTGATGATGGGGCTGGAAGTTCGGCACTTCCGGAAAATCCTTGTGGTTGCCCTGGCCGTGCCCCTCCAGCGCCAACTGCCACGCACCGCCATACCAGGCCCAGTCGACACCGGCCTGCGACAGCACGTCGCCGATGGTGAGATGGGCCTGCGGCGGCAAGGTATTGGGGCTGCTCGGGTCGGCCAGCAGCGGATTGTTCGGATCGGTGTTGAATGCCGGCGCATAGGCCGGCCCCAGCGTGTTGACCGCCCAGAAGTCGGGCGTCAGGGCGTCGTGCGAGGCCCACTTGGGACGACCTTGCATGGCGCTGACCGGGGAGTCGTCGGCGAGTTTCAGGCGCGTGCCGGTGGGATCGTTGCCCTCCAGCACCGCAATCTGGAATTTGGCCGGCCCTTGATCGGCGTGCGGATAGAACGGCGGTTGCGCGGCAGCCAGGTATTGGTGGTTGAGGAAGGAACCGCCAAACGCGCCCATGAAGAAGTTGTCGCACAGGGTGTACTGCCGGGCCAGGCCCCACAGGCGCAGCTTCGCCGCGCTGTCGCCGTAGTGACCCATCACCAGGCCGCCGGTACTGCCCCAGGCGGCGAAGCCGTCGTTCTTGCCGCCATGGATCTGCAACTGGTTTTCGTAGAATTTGTGCAGCGGGCTGGTGGTGATCACGGCGTGCGGCAGCAATTCGCCCTCGGGAGTGCGCAGTGCGAACGGCTGGTTCGACAAGGAGCCGGAGTCCTTCTCGCCGATCTGGTAATGCTTGCCATCGACCGTTTGCGCGTGCGGCGCCAGCCCGCCCCACGTGGGCGGCAGCTCGGTCAGTACGCTGCCGTCGCGATCGCGCTGGCCATACTCCGGCGAGTCGAGTGCCTGCAGCGGCTGCGCCAGCCCCGGAAATCCCGCGAACAGATTGTTGAAGCTGCGGTTTTCGGCGTACAGCACGACCACGGTGTGGATGTGTTCGCGCAGGCTGGCATCCAGCTCGGCGCCGCCTGGTGCGTCTACCGGCATGCTGCGTGGTCCGCCCACGTGACAGCCACCCACGGCGGCTGCCGCGCCGGCCAGCGCGATGCCACCAAGCAGGCGGCGGCGTTCCGGGTTGCTGGGATGGTCCGGGTTGTGGGTGGTCGACGTGTCTGGTTTGTCAGTCATGGGTTGAGAAGATCGCTATGAAGTGGGCACGATGCGTTCTTCCTTCCTCCGCCAAGCGGGGAAACATCGGCAGGATTGCCGATGTTTCCTTGGCTGGGCGGGAGAAGCGAATGCTGATGCCTCTGCGGGCAAGTGGTGGGTTGGTTTCAGTTTTGATGCCAATCAAAGGTGTGAGTATGCGTTGCTACATCGGTCCGCGACCGTGACAAATGGACTGCCCCGAACGCAGGCTCCCAAGGCGTAGGATGCACCTTCCCCACGTTGCGAGCCTCTTGATGGACAACACCGCGCGTCTGGATGCACGTACGCTCACGGTCATCGCGGTCGCCTTGCTCACCTGGTCGTCAGCGTACGCGTCGATCGCCTACGCCTTGGCCTCGTTCACGCCGGGTGAGGTGGCGTTTGCCCGGCTCGCGATCGGTTCGCTGTGTTTCGCCGTGTTGCTGGCGATCCGGCGCGTGCCGCTGCCGGCGCGGCGCGACTGGCCGCAGTTGGCCTTGCTCGGCGTGATCGGTCTGAGCGTCTATCACCTGTGCCTCAACTACGCGGAAACGCGCATCGCCAGCGGCACAGCATCGATCCTGATTGCGTTGACGCCCGCGGCGACGGCGGCGGTATCGGCGATCTGGCTGCGCGAGCGCCTGTCCCGGCGGACGCTGATGGGTCTGAGCGTGGCCCTGGTCGGCGTGCTGCTGGTGGTGTTGGCCAGCGGCAAGCAGGTGAAGTTCCAGCCGATGGCGGCGCTGGTCCTGGTCAGCGTGCTCGCCACCGCCGTGTTCTTCGTGGGGCAGAAGCCGCTGTTTGCGCGCAACAGCATGCTGGGCGTCACCGCGTTCACGTTCTTTGCCGGCACGCTGGGCGCGTTGCCGTTCGCCGGTGGCCTCGGCGGCGCGTTGCGGCTGGCGCCGTGGTCACATGTCGCCGCGCTGCTGTATCTGGGCATCGCGCCGACGTTTGTCGGTTACCTGGCGTGGAACGCCGCCTTGCGGCGCGTTTCCGCGTCGCAGTTGGCCACCTTTCTCTATCTGTCGCCGCCGATCGCGTTGCTGATCGGCTGGCTGTGGCTGCACGAGCAACCAGGCCTGCTGACCCTGGTCGGGGGCGTGATCACCGTGGCAGGGGTGGCCTTGGCCAACACGCGGCGGCGCACGCTGCCGGAGATGCCGCCGATGTCGATACCGCGCGAACTGCGTTGATCAGTTGAGCCGGGTCAGCTTGACGACCTCGGGGTCGTCGGCGTGCTCCAGCAGCAGGCACTTCACCCGGCCTTGCCAGGCTTGCGCGAAGGCCGCGCGCTGTTGTGTAGTGGCTTCCGGGTCGAGCGCGGCGCCCAGCAACGGGCGCAGATTGGCCGGGGCGGGCACGCTGGCCATGTCCAACTCCACCGACACGCCTTCGCCGGTATCACGCCGATGGACCTGCAAGGTCACATGGTCGGCTGGTGCCGAGAAACTCAACAGTGACTGCCGCGCGAAGCGGCCGGCAATACCGTGAAAGCCGTTGTCCGCTGCCGCGCCGGTGATCAGGGTGAATACCTGGGTGATCACCCCGTTGACGCCTTCGTCTTCTGCGCCCGGCATCTGCACGGTGACGCCGCCGCGCTCGGCCGGGCCGTCCGGATAGAGCGCCTGCAGCGCAGCGCGCGCCATCAGATAGGAGCCGGCCACGGTGGGGCAGGAATGGCCGGCCAGGCGCACGGCGTCGATGTAGTGGTAGTCGATCAGGCCGTCGTCGGCTGCGCCGAGCAGGTCCGCCAGCGGATCACGCAGCGTGATCACGGGTGCCTGATCGAAGAACGCCGGGTAATGCATCATTCCTCCGGCAGGCCGGTGATGCCGAAGTCGATCACCACGGCCTCGGCATCGCGCTGGCGATAGTTCACGGTGAGGTGGTCACCAAGGCGATCGCGCAACTGGGCGATCAGCGGGATCGGGTCGTGGTCGTTGACGAAGCGCATGGTTTCGCCGGAGCGCAAGACGCCGATCGCACCGAAGATTGCCGAGTGACGAAACCGGCGCGCCACGCCTCGCGCGTCGAAAATGTGGGTGTTGGGTTCGCTCTGGATATCCAAGGACATGATGCCGGACTCGCTTGAAGAGGGAATCCCAACATACGCCGCCGCCCGGCGTCGGCCTCTGACCTGGATCAAGCACGAGTTGCCGCGGTCGGGGCCATGGCTCGATGTTCAGTGGCCGCTCGGCGCGATGCCTGCCGCGGCGACGGTATGGCGGGTCTGCCAGCGCGCCAGCGTGACCAGCAGCAGACCCACGACGATGAACACCAGCAGCACGCCGAGTGCGTCGCCGAGCACGCGCAGATAGCCCAGGGCGCTGACATCGAGGAATGGATACGGATACCAGCCATTCAGCGCCCCGCGCGCCAGCGCATAGAGGAAGTAGCCCGCCGGATAGACCTGCCAGACGAGTACCTGGCGCCAGCGCAACGTAACCTTCGGTACGGCCAGCCACCAATGCAACACGAACAACAACGGCATCACGGTGTGCAGCACGTCGTCGCCGACCACCTGCCAACCCTGCGGCTGCCACAGCTGCCGCAGCAGCAAGTGATAAACCGCCGCCACCACGATGATCGCCATGGCGATCGCGGTATGCACATCCGGCCGCGCGAAAAACTTGCCTGGCCTACCGCGGGGTCTGCTCGCCGCGGCCGTCAACGCCAGCGCGGCCGCCAGGTTGGTGAGCACCGTGAAGTAACCCAGATAAATCCACACGCCCGCCCACGCGCCTTGGCCGTTGGCCATCGTCAGGCGGATCGTCAGCAGCAGTTGCAGGCCAAGCGCGAGCCAGCCGATGACGGCAGCGCTGGCGGCAAACGCACGATAGCGGTTCGGCATGGGCGATGTGCTGTTGATGGTGATGGCGGGCTCGCGCCTCGCGCGAACCTCAGAACTTGTAGGCGCGATGGATCGCCACGACCCCGTTGGTCAGGTTGCGTACCTCGACCTTGCCGAAGCCGGCGCGCTCCAGCATGCCCTTGAGGGTTGCCTGGTCCGGGTGCTTGCGGATCGACTCGGCCAGATACTGGTAGCTGTCGGCGTCGCCGGCGAACAGCTTGCCGAGCTTGGGCAGGATCTTGAACGAGTGGAAATCGTACAGCTTGGCGAACAGCTCGCTCTGCACACGTGAGAACTCCAGCACCAGCAGGCGGCCACCGGGCTTGAGCACACGACAGATGTCGGCCAGGGCCTGGTCCTTGTCGGTGACATTGCGCAGGCCGAAGGCCATCGTCACCGCGTCGAAACTGTTGTCCGGAAACGGCAGGGTCTCGGCATTGAGCTGCGCCCAGCGCAGCCCGCCGACCAGGCCGCGATCGGTGAGGCGGTCGCGGCCGACGTCAAGCATGGCCGCGTTGATGTCAGCGATCACCACCTCGCCCTCCTCGCCGACCACCGGTTTGAGCAAGGCGGCGATATCACCGGTGCCGCCAGCCAGGTCCAGCACCCGGTCGCCGCGGCGCATGCCGCTGGTGGCCACGAAGTGGCGCTTCCACAATCGATGCGTACCGAACGACATCAGGTCGTTCATCAAGTCGTAGTTGCGCGCGACCGAGGTGAACACCTGGCCGACCAGCTTCTGCTTGTCGCCGACCGGCACCTCGCGAAAGCCGAAGTGGGTGGTGGGTTCGGGCGTGGATTGGGTGGGCTCGTTCATCGCGGTCATGCTACAGCAAGGTGCGCGCGCTTCAATTAAACATCGCGCTTCTTGCGTTGGCCTCCTCTCCCCTGCCGGGAGAGCATTGTGACCGGAGGAAATCCCGTTGTGGGAAGGTGAGCGGCTGGTGCTCGCCGAGAAGCACATCGAAACGTGCTCTGAAAGATGTTCCAAGCGAGATTGTCCCCTCACCCCAACCCTTTCCCCAAGCCAAGAGGGTGCGACGGCAAGAAGCGCGCTGCTTTATTGGAGCGGCCCTCACCCCAACCCTCTCTCACGGGGGAGAGGGCGAAGGCAAGAAGCGCGTTGCTCTATTGGAGCGTGGCCTTTCCGTCTTCCTTGTAAACCACCCCATCCTTCATCACGAAGCTGACGCGTTGCATCACCGTGATGTCATCCAGCGGATTGCCCGGCACGGCAATCACGTCGGCGCCGCGGCCCACCGCTATCTGGCCGAACTGATCCTGCTGGTGCAGCAGTTCGGCGGCGTGGGTGGTGGCAGCTTGCAGCACGAACATCGGCGGCATCCCGGCCTGCACCATGTACTCGAATTCCTTCGCGTTCTCCCCGTGCGGGTAGACGCCGGCATCGGTGCCGAAGGCGATCTTGACGCCGGCCTTGTACGCCTTGCCGGCGGTGGCCATGATCACCGGGCCGACTTGCTCGGCCTTGCGCGCCACTTGGGGCGGAAACCAGCCTTGCTTCGCCTTTTCCATCACATACTGGCCCGCGATGATGGTGGGCACGAACCAGGTGCCGTGTTCCTTCATCAGCTTGATGTCCTGCGCGTCCATGAAGGTGCCGTGCTCGATCGAATCGACGCCGCCGAGGATCGCGCGGCGAATCGCTTCGGCACCGTGGGCGTGGGCGGCCACGGTGAAGCCGTAGTCGTGCGCGGCGGCGACCACCGCCTTGATCTCCTCCAGCGTCATCTGCGGATTCTCGGCGCTGGAGCCCTCATCCAGCACGCCGCCGGAGGGCATGATCTTGATCAGGTCGGCGCCGTCCTTGTAGTGCTGGCGCACCGCCTTCCACGCCTCGGCGGGCGAGTTGATGATGCCGTCCTTCGGGCCCGGGTCGCCCTGCAGGTCCCAGCGGAAGCCATTGGTCGGATCGGCGTGGCCGCCGGTGGTGCCGATGAACTGGCCGGCGCTGAAGATGTGCGGGCCGGGCACGATGCCGGCATTGACCGCGTTGCGCAGCGCGATCGATTCGTTGTGGTCGTCGCCCAGGTTGCGCACCGTGGTGAAGCCGGCCAGCAGGGTGCGCCTGGCGTAGACCGTACTGCGGATCGCGTAGTCGGCCGGATTGAGCCGGAACTTGTCGCCATAGGAGTTCTTGCTGAACTGCGCAGTGAGGTGCGTATGCGCGTCGATCAGGCCCGGCATGCAGGTGGCGTCGGTCATCTTGACGTATCGGAACGGCTTGCCAGCGGCGGTTGCCGCCTGGCGGTATGGCTCGATGTCGACGGTGCCCTCATGCATCTCCTTGATGTGGCCGTCCTCGACGACAAGCGTGGTTTCGCCGAGCATCTTGCCGGCGGCGGGATCGAGCAGGCGCGCGCAATCGAGCACGCTGACCGGGTGGGTACCGCCATCGGCGCGGACGGGTGCGTCGGCGGTGGCGGCAGCCAGGGGCAGGCACGCCAGGATGGTGGCGAACAACAGACGGTGACGTGCGGTCATCACGGGGATCCTTGCTGGCACTGGCATCACATCCTACCGGTCCGCGTCGTCGCGTGCGCGCTACACGTCGGGCGGCACGCCGGGCCGATCGCTGCCGGTGCGCTGTTCGTGCTCGTGCTGCTCGGTGTCGACGTGACGCTGGTGCAGGTCGCTCGGCGCAGCATCGACTGGCAACGGATCGGGCGGAGCCGCTTGTGCTGCCGGCGCGTTGGCCGGATCGGCTGCGACAGGCTCCTTCTCGCCGCCGGGGGTGATCTTGAGGATCGAATGACGCACTTCACGCGACAGGATCACCCGCGCATCACGCACCAGGTCTTCCAGCGCGCGGTCGTAGTCGAGCTTGCCGGCGTCGTCGGTCCACACCACCTTGCGCTCGCGCAGCTTCTGGATGAAGCCACGGAACAGTGCCTTGTCGAAGAACTCCGGCGAGGACAGCTCGTTGAGCAGGCTCAGCCGCTGCGCGGTCAGGGTGCAGGCCTTCTCCAGTTCGGCGCCGGTCATCGTGTGCGGGCCGTTCTTGGCCAGGGCGGCGATGGTGATGTAGTAGCGCTCGAACGCCTGGATCAGGCTGCGTGCGATCACCTTGAGCTGGAACGCGCTGTCTTCCTGGCCGGCGCTGCGTTCAAGCGAGCGGCCATCGTTGTTCGATTCAAGCAGGCCGCGCCGGACCAGAAAGTCGATCGTCGCCTGCAATTGCCGCCTGAAACCGTCCTCATCCCACGGCAGGAACAGCTCGCCCTGGATGAACGGGTAGATGATGCCACCGAGCCGCAATATCGTGTCGCGCGACATGCGCCGGTTGTTGAGGAAGCAGCAGGCGACCCAGGCTGCGCTGGCCATCAGGTGCAGCACGTTGTTGCGGAAATAGCTGAGCAGCACCGCTTGCTCGCCACTGACCGAGAGCACGTCGCCGAGCGGGTGCTGCACGCGCTGGATCCAGCCCATCTGTTCGCCATAGGCGATGATCGCGGCGGGGTTCAGTTCGGTCAGCGTAATGCGGTCCGAATAGGGCAGCTCCTCGACGAGGGCCTTGCACAGCTCGAGTTGGGTCAGCAGATCACGCTCGGACATCGCGTGCTTGGGCGTGGCCAGCAGGACCAGCGCCAGCAGGTTGATCGGATTGACGTCGGCGGCGCGGTTGATGTTGATCTGGATCTGTTCGGCCAGGCGGTCGGTGACCGCGCCCAGCCACTCCGGCCTGGTTTCCGGATCGGCGTTGGCGCTGCGCCAGTCGTCGCTGGCAGCATCCAGCAGCGGACTCAGCTCGATCGGCTCGCCGAAGTTGAGCGACACATGGCCGTAGCGCTGGCGCAGCACCTTCAGCCCGCGCAACAGGCCCAGCAGCGACTCCTTTTCCTTCGGCTTGCCGCTGAGCTCGCCGGCATACGACTTGCCTTCCATCAGCTTTTCGTAACCGATGTAGACCGGCTGGAACAGCACCGGCCGGCGCGGTGCGCGCAGGAAGGCGCGCACGGTCATCGCCAGCATGCCGGCATGCGGCGCCAGCAGCCGGCCGGTGCGCGAACGGCCGCCCTCGATGAAGTACTCGATCGGCACGCCGCGATCGATCAGCTGCGCCAGATATTCATTGAACACCACCGAGTACAGTGCGTTGCCCTTGAAACTGCGACGCAGGAAGAACGCGCCGCCGCGCCGCAGGATCGGCCCGAGCACCGGCAAGTTGAGGTTCACGCCGGCGGCGATATGCGGTACCACCACCCCCGAAACGTGCAACTGGTAGCTCATCAGCAGGTAGTCGGCGTGGCTGCGGTGGCTGGGAACGTAGATCACCTCGAAGCCCGGCGACGCGGCGCGCACCCGGTCGAAGTGGTGCATGGCGATGCCGTCGTACAACTTGTTCCAGAAGTTGGAGAGCAGGAACGACGCCGAGCGCACTACCGGGTGCGAATAGTCGGCGGCGATTTCCAGCACCAGTTTCTGCGCCTGGCGCCAGGCCTTGGCGTGGCTGATCTTTTCCTTGGCTGCGCTGGCGGCGATGGCCGCGCGTACCGGTTCGGCGTTCAGCACGGCATCGACCACCGTGCGCCGGTGCGACAGGTCCGGCCCGATGACTGCGGCGCGGATGCGATGGAAGTGGGTACGCAGCACCCGGGCGATCTTGCGCGCGAAGCGCTCTGGGCTGATGGCGCCGGATTCGTCCAGCACACTGCGCAGCGACAGCGGTGCGGAAAAATGTACCGACGTGTCACGTCCATTCAACAGCAGCGCCAGCAGGCGTCCGAAGCGTCCGACCATCACCCAGTTCTCGGAAAACAGCACACGGAACCAGCCGCTGTCGCGACTGGGCGCACGGCCGACATAGATCGCCACCGGCACGATCTGGATGTCGTGATCGGGCATGGCTTCCAACGAGCGTGCCAGCTGGCGCAGCGGTTCGCTGGCCGCACGTTTGCGATTGCGCCCGAAGATCCAGCCGTCGCGTCGGGTCAAGGCGAACACCGAACGGCGCCGGCGCGTGCCGGCCAGCGGCTGCATCGGGCTGGGCAACCCGGCTTCGCGGCAGGCGCGCTCAAGGATCAGTGAGTCGGAGAAACCGGCGCGCTCGATCACATAGCAGATCGGCGCCCCCGGTTGCAGCAGCGCGGCCGGTTCGGCCGGGTCGCGGCGGATGCGCACCCAGGGCTGCAGCAGCTGCCCGGAGAGGTTGAACCACCACGGGACGCGACGACGCGCGGTGGAGTTCATGGCAGCAGGGGTATTCGACATCCGCCTATTCTACGCGGCCGTGCGATTCAGTCCTTGCCCGCCGCGCTGCCGGGCGCTGCCGCTGCCGTGGCTTGGGCCACGGTTGGCTGGCTCAGTTGCTGGTGTGATTTGCGCACGTTCTGCAGCATGTCCTCGCTGTACCAGCGGTCGTTCTCCTTGACCAGTTTCGTTTCGGTGGACAGCGGCTTGCCGAGCAAGGTGTAGTCGATCTTCACCACGGCGTGGCCGTTGCTGTTGGACACCTGGCTCAACTTCACCGAGTTCAGAGTGTCGTCGACCGACAGGCCATAGATCGCCAGCAGCTGCTTGAGGCCGCCGTAGCCGATCGAATACTTTCCCATGGCGGTGTCGAAGTCCATCGCGCGCATTTGTTCGGGGCTCTTCAGGTCGAGTTTGCGGGCGGTGGTCACTGCCACGCCGACTGCCTGTTTCGCCTTGGTCTGGTCGAACCACGGCGCGTGCTGGGCCCATGGCGTGATCACGTCCAGCGCTTCGTTGACCTGGGTTTTCTGCGTCGGGGTGAGGTCCTTGTTCTGTATGACGGCGTTCTTCACGAACGCCGCGCCCACGCTGAGCAGCACCGGCAGCTGATCCTTGTATTGCTGTTCCATCGCAGTCAGCTTCGGCTGCAACTGGGCGTACAACTTTTTTTCCGCGTCTGGTCTGGTCAGTTGCTGCATCGTTTCGTTGAACTTGGCGCGATCCGCGGCGGTGATCGGCCGCTGATCCCGGCTGTGGCGCTTCCAGTCGGTGCGCAGGTCGGCGTAGTCAGCCGGCGGCAGCGCGTGTTTCCACAAGCCATTGAAATTACCGCCCTTGACCAGGTCGACCGAGGTCTGCACCGCGGCCACCGGGCTGCTGCCACCGGGTTGCGCGGGATTGTCCTTGCCGCTGCAAGCGCCAAGCAGCAGGGCGGCGAATAGCGGCAACATGACGTGGCGCTGGGCGGCGATGTGCATCGGCGGGTTCTCGTAATGGATGGGGGGGAGGCAGCCAGGAGTCTGTCGGACTTCGGCCAGTGGGAATCTGGCTTAACACAGCCGAATTTCCGGCTCGACCACCCACGGACCCACAAACTCGCAGGTCGCCCGCGACGCAGAGTAAGCGGCGTGCCGGGATCGGACAAGGGAGCGGCGGCGTCAGCGGCCCCTCGATGGTTGTGACGACGCATAAAGAAAGCCCCGCGGGCCAGCGCCTCACGGGGCAATCCGGCAGAGCCGGAAAGGAAATGGCCGTGCCTGTGACGCGGATGATCCACAGGGTTGGCGCGGCCGATGTTACTCGCGCGTTAAAGCTGAGGCAATACCTTTGCCATGTTTTGTAACCTACTGCTACAGCGGACTATTCCGCCGGACTAGTGATAGCGCAACGCCTCGATCTTGAGCCCGCGCTGCTGATCAGGCGAGGCTTTCCGATCGTTGTTGAACAGCGCGGATTCCCAGGAACCGTAGGTGGGGTTGGGTAGCACGAACCAGCGCTGGCCGATCCAGCCGAGGTAAGGCGCGATGGCCTGCTGGCGGCCTGGGTCGGTGTTGGTCGAGACATCCACAAAATCGCCGATCTGGTCACCAATTTGCATCAACACGCGGTATTTGCGGCTGATCAGTTGGCGCCGGCAACCTTTGCTGCTGCCCACTTGCTGGCAGCCCGCCACCGCCGTGCCCAGATTCAGCAGGGCATTGCCTCCGGCCACCGGCAAGCCGACCTTGCGCAGGTTGGCCAGGGTGGCCTGGTCCAGCAGCTTGAGCCGATTGGATATGTAGATGACCGCAATGCCGTGGCTGGCCGCGAACTGGGTAAAGGCCACAGCGCCAGGCAGCGCGCGAGCCGCTTCCTCCTTGCACCAGGCCTGCCAGTCGGCCTCGTTGAATTCGCCGCCGCTGCGAACCACGCGAGCCTGATAGGGCGAGTTGTCCAGCACCGTTTCGTCGACATCCAGTACCACTGCTGGTTTGAGTCCTGCGCTCGGCGCCACGATTCTTCAGCGCGGTCAGCAGGCGGGATTGCGCATCCCGGTAGACCTGCAGGTAGATCAGGTCATGCTCGATCGCGGTCTGGCTCCACGCCACCGCGTTGAGGTTGTCGTTGGCATGGATGCCAACACGAGTCGTGGCGACGGGTGCGGCGGCGACGGGTGCCGGAGCCGTCGCTGGCGGCAGGGTGCGGCAACCGGCAAGCAGGACCAGCGCGAGCACGGTGGTGGACAGGCGAAACGACATGGAAGATTCCCCGGTAACGATGATGGGTGCAACGGCGTGAGTTTACGACAGGCACCCAGCCAAGACTGGCAGCCGACGCGGCCTGCTGACAGACTGGCGCCCCCACCTGACGGTTGTTGCCGCATGGATCCGTTCCGGCCTGTTTCACGCGAGCTGCCATTGGTCATACGTTGCACAAGCTACGTGCTGGTCGCGGTCACCTTGTTGCTGGTCATCGTCCTGCATTTGTTGCCGGCCTTGCTGGCCGGGTTGCTGGTTTACGAGTTGGTGCAGTTGATCGCGCCGCGGCTGGGTCGGCGGATCTCCGGCGATCGCGCGCGGATGCTGGTGGTGGCGGTGCTCGGCGTGATCGTGGTCGGTTTGCTGATTGTGCTGATCCTCGGCGCATTGAGCTTTTTTCGCAGCGAACTGGGCAACCCCGAGTTGCTGTGGCGGCAACAATTGATGCCGCTGGTCGACAAGGCGCGCCAGCAGTTGCCCGCGATGCTGGTCGATCATCTGCCCGACAGCGTCGATGACTTGCGGGTGGGCGCGCTGGAACTGATCCGCCGTCATGCGGGCTCGCTGCAATTGGCGGGTAAAGGCGCCGTGCGAGGGTTCGCGCACATCATCATCGGCCTGGTCCTGGGCGCCATCATCGCGCTCAGTCGGATGCGGCCGGCGCACCAGATGGGCCCGCTGGCGGCGGCCCTGACCCGGCGCTGTGCGTACCTGGTCAAGGCGTTCCACGACATCGTGTTCGCCCAGATCAAGATCTCACTGATCAACACACTGTTCACCGCGATCTTCCTGCTCGGCGCGCTGCCGTTGCTGGGTATTCACGTGCCGCTGGCCAAGACCCTGGTGCTGGTGACTTTCATCGTCGGCCTGCTGCCGGTGGTCGGCAACCTGATCTCCAATACCGCCGTCGTCATCGCCGGCCTGTCCGTGTCGCTGGGCGTAGGCATTGCCGCGCTGGTCTTCCTGGTCCTGATCCACAAGTTCGAGTACTTCCTCAACGCGCGCATCGTCGGCACCCAGATCCGTGCCCGGGCGTGGGAGCTGCTGTTGGCGATGCTGGTGATGGAGGCGGCCTTCGGCCTGCCCGGCGTGATCGCGGCGCCGATCTACTACGCCTACCTGAAGCACGAGCTGGAAGCGAGCGGGCTGATCTGAAACCATGCCGCGGGCTCGCGTCTGCCGCGTGCGCCGGCGTTCCGCGTCGATGGCTTCCCCGGTGCTGTCAAAGACATCGTTCCGGCCGCGTCACCGGGGCGCGATCGCGGATGTGTCGCACGACGTGCCGCGTCACCCAGGCCAGCGCGGCGCCGATCCTGCGGCCTGATCCGGATGACTCCGAAAACACTCGCGGTTTCGCGCGTTTGCAACGAGATGCCCTTCGAAGCGCATGGCACTTAACTTAAGCGGCAACGATCTGGCGGAACCTGTGCCAGGTAGCTGATTTGAAAGAGTCGCTGGCGAGCGGCCCAGCGGTTGGTCCAATCCAGACAGACGGCCCTCACCGGTCGCCAGCTGCCGTGCACAGATACGCATCGATGAAGCCGACTGCAACGTCATCGCATCCACCAGCGCCGCGCGCGCCGAGGACGGCGGTCTGGCGCGCCCGCAGCCGAGCCGTGCCTGACTGGCGTCGACGCTCGATCGAGCTACGACGCCAGTCAGACCCCGCCTTGATCCATCATCCCGGCCGGAGGGTTGTCGCATCTCGCCACGCCGCAATACGGTGGGATATCCGTCGCGGTCCGCCGTGGCGCGGCGCGCCCGATATTCAATGACTCATCCGCCCGCCAGCATCGCGGCGATCTTCGCCATGTGCGATTCGGCGGTCTCGCGGGTGACTTCCTGGTCCGCCGCGGGATCCTTGCCCTGCCAGTGCAGGTCCTCCTGTGGCAGTTCGTGCAGGAAGCGGCTGGGCTGGTTGCGGTGGATGTCGCCGTAGCGCTTGGTCTGCGCGCACCAGGACAGCGTCAGCAACTCTTTCGCGCGCGTGATGCCGACGTACATCAACCGGCGTTCCTCGTCGGTACGCCCTTCATCGATCGCGCCTTCGTGGGGCAAGGTGCCGTCTTCGCAGCCGACGATGAAGACGAAGCGGAACTCCAGCCCCTTGGCCGCATGCAGGGTCATCATGCGCACGGCGTTGCCGGGTTCGTCTCGATCGGCGTGACTGAGCAGCGCCAGTTGCGAGGCGAGATCGCCGGCCGAATTGCCGCCGGACATATTCGAATTTTTCTGCATCGCGCGGAACCAGTCGGCAAGTTCCTTGAGATTGCCCAGCCTGCGGTCGCGCACGCTGGCATCCGACGTGTTCGCCACGAGCTGCGCGGCGTAACCGGTGCGTTGCAGAATGCGCTCGACCAGATCGGCTGCGCTTTCGTGCAACGATGCGCTGCGCAGTTCGTCGAGCAGGTTGGCGAACGAGGCCAGCGCCGCCGCCGGGCGCGGCGTGAGTTGGCGCAGCACGCCGTCGCTGCGGGTGGCATCGAGCAGGGACGAGTGGCGTGATTGCGCCATCTGGCCCAGCTTCTGCAGCGTGGTGGCGCCAATTTCGCGCTTGGGGCTGTTCACCACGCGCAGGAAGGCGGCGTCGTCGCTGGGATTGGTCAACAAACGCAGGTAGCACAGCAGGTCCTTCACCTCGGCGCGATCGAGAAACGACAGTGCGCCGGTGAGGTGGTAAGGGATCCGCGCCAGACGCAGTGCCTTTTCCAATGGCCGCGCCTGGAAGTTGCCGCGGTACAGGATCGCCATGTCGTGCCAGCGCGCCTTGTGCTTGTCGGCCAGTGTGGTGGCGATGGCGGCAACGTGTTCGGCCTCCTGTTCGGCCTCCTTGCATTCCAGCACCCGGATTCGCGCGCCTTCGGGCAGCGCGCTCCACAGTTTCTTTTCGTGCAGGTGCGGGTTGTTCGCGATCAGGGCGTTGGCCACGCGCAGGATGCGCTTGCCGCAGCGATAGTTCTGCTCCAGCTTGATCACGTGCAGGTTGGGCCAGTCGCGGCCGAGCTGGTCGATGTTTTCCGGGTTGGCGCCGCGCCAGGCATAAATGGATTGGTCGTCATCGCCCACGCAGGTGATCCCGCCGCGCTCGCCAGTCAGCGTTTTCAGCAACCGGTACTGGGCGTCGTTGGTGTCCTGGTACTCATCCACCAGCAGGTAGCGAAAACGCTCGCGCCACGCGTCGCGGCATTCGCCGTCGCTTTCCAGGATGCGCAACGGCAACCGGATCAGGTCGTCGAAATCCACCGCGTTGAACGCGGCCAGACGCTGCTGGTAGAGGTCGTAGATCGTCGCGGCCTCCTGTTCGCGCGAGCTGCGCGCGGCGGCCAGCGCTTCTTCCGGTGACAGGCCGCTGTTCTTGGCGCGGCCGAGCAGGCTGCGAATACCGAACAGCACGTCCGGCTTCGCGCCTTTTGGCGCCAGCTCCTTGACGATGCCGCCGCTGTCATCGGCATCCAGCACCGAAAACCCGCGGCGCAGACCGGCGCGCGCGTGCTCGATCTGCAGGAATTTCAGCCCCAGTGCGTGGAAGGTGTTCACGGTGAGTGCGGCGGCGTCTTTGCTGCTGACCAGCTTGGCCACCCGCTCGCGCATCTCGCGCGCGGCCTTGTTGGTGAAGGTGATCGCGGCGATCTTGTGCGCGCTGAGCTTGCGGCGCTGAATCAGGTGCGCGACCTTCTGGGTGATCACGCTGGTCTTGCCGGAGCCGGCGCCGGCCAGCACGAGGAGCGGGCCATCGCAGTACTCCACGGCGGCCAGTTGTTGAGGGTTGAGCATGGATCGGAACAGTGCGTGATGCGGAGGCCGATGTTAACACCCGCGTCGCTGGCAGCCGGGCGCGCCTGCGCCATAATCGGCCACATCACGATCTTCAGGAAGCGGCATGGTGGAGCAGGACGTCGAGCGGTGCGATGTGGCGGTGATCGGCGGTGGCCCGGCTGGCAGTACCGCGGCGGCGCTGCTGGCACGGCGCGGCTACACGGTGATCGCGCTGGAGAAGGCGCATCATCCGCGCTTCCACATTGGCGAGTCGCTGCTGCCGATGAACCTGCCGGTGTTCGAGCGGCTTGGTGTGCTGGACAAGGTCCGCGCGCTGGGCGTGTTCAAGCCCGGCGCGGACTTCGAGGCAGACAACGCGCGCGGCTACAACACCTACGCATTCGCCCGCGCGATCGGGCAGAGCCCGCCGCATGCGTACCAGGTGTGGCGGCAGGATTTCGACCAGATGCTCTATCAGCACGCGCGCGCATGCGGCGCCGATGCGCGCGAGGGGCATGCCGTGCTGCAGGTCGATCAATGCGATGCACGCGAGAGCTGGCTTGATGTCAAGACTGACGACAACCGCGCGTATCGCATCCAGGCGCGCTACGTGGTCGACGCCAGCGGCCGCGATGCCTTGTTGTCGTCGAAGAAGAAATTGCGGCGCAAGAACGGTCAGCACCAGAGCGCGGCGATCTTCGGCCATTTTCGTGGTGCCTCGCCGCGCGACGGCGAGGACGCAGGGAATATCAGCATCTACAGCTTCGCGCACGGCTGGATGTGGATGATTCCGCTGCCGGGCGGGGTGATGAGCGTCGGCGCGGTGTGCCGCCCGGAGTACCTCAGGCAGCGCAAGGGGCGCACCGTCGCGTTCCTGCTCGACACGTTGAAGCTGAGTCCAGCGCTGTGGCAGCGCGTGCAGCGCGCCGAGCTGGTCGACAACGAAGTGCGCGTCACCGGCAATTATTCCTACGACTCAACCCGCATGGGCGGCCCGGGGTGGATTCTGGTTGGCGATGCGTTTGCGTTCCTCGACCCGGTGTTCTCCTCCGGTGTGTACCTGGCGATGAGCGGCGCGGAGCAGGCAGTGGACGTCGTCGACCAGGCACTGCGCGCACCGCGCCGCGAACCGGCTTTGCTGCGCAAACTGGAGCAGCGCCAGCGTGCCGGCATGGCGCGCTTCTCGTTCTTCATCTACCGCTTCAACGGCCCGGTGATGCAGCAGATGTTCCGTTCGCCGAGCAACGCCTTGCAGCTGGAGCAGGGCGTGATCTCGATGCTCGCCGGTGACCTGTTCGACACGCCGAAGGTGCTGTGGCGATTGCGGCTGTTCAAGCTCGTCTACGCGATCGGCTTCCTGCGCGACTGGCGCCGCAGCCGCGCCGAACGGCGCTACCGACTCGCCCAGGCGCGCGCCGAGTTCACCGGCGGCAATACGCCATTGGACCGGGAGTAAGGATTCGGGATTCGGGTTTGCGTATTCGAAGAGCGCACGGCGTCGCGGCCTTGGGGGTGTGCGAAACTTGGCATGGAGGTGTGGTCGCCGCGATGCACTGACCCAGCCCGAAACCCGAATCCCGAATCCCGGCACTCATGGCCAAACTCTATTTCTATTACTCGGCGATGAATGCCGGCAAGACCACCACGCTGTTGCAGAGCGCGTACAACTATCACGAGCGCGGCATGCGCACGCTGATCCTCACGCCGGCACTGGACAATCGCTACGGTGAGGGCGTGGTGGCCTCGCGCATCGGCCTGAAGGCGAACGCGCGACGTTTCAAGAACGACGAGGATTTGTTCGCGCTGGTCAAGGCGGACACGGCTTCGCACGGTGCCTTGCACTGCGTGTTCGTCGACGAGGCGCAGTTCATGACCAAGGCGCAGGTGTGGCAGATCAGCGACGTGGTCGACCGGCTGAATATTCCGGTGCTGGCCTACGGTCTGCGCACCGATTTTCGCGGCGAGTTGTTCGAAGGTAGCCGCCATCTGCTGGCCTGGGCCGACAACCTGGTGGAGATCAAGACGATCTGCCACACCGGGCACAAGGCGACCATGGTGGTGCGCGTGGACGAGCACGGCCGCGCGGTGACCGACGGTCCGCAGGTTGAGATCGGCGGCAACGAACGCTATGTCTCGGTGAGCCGCGCCGAATTCAAGCGGATCAGCGCGGGCCAGGGCCGCATCGAGCTGCAGCAGACCGTGCTGCCACTTGACTCGACTGGCGCGTAGAAGCCCATCCGCGGGCGGTGCTCTTGCTCTTGCACTTGCTCTTAAATGTTTGTGCGAACCCCGAACCCCGAACCCCGAACCCCCGAACCCCCGAACCCCGAATTAAAGCATCGCCCGCGAGCGGGCTCCCGGAAGATTTGCCGGCTTGGGCGTTGCCCGGTCGCAGCCTAGTTCAAGGAACTCTATGAGCCACCCGATCACCATTCCCGCCTGGCAGCGTCCGCACTGGCGGGCCAGCGACGAGAAGATCCTGCTGCAGTTCTACGTGTTCGGGAAGTTCGATGCCGTGCGCGTGCCCTCGCAGGATTACGGCAGCGACGGTCTGCCACCCGGCCTCACCGCCACCAGCCACCACCACGCCGACCTGCGCAGCTGGGAAGGTTATCCGCTGAAGGGCGCGATGGGCCGCATGTACAAGGCCGACGCGCCGCAGACTTACCAGCGCGTGCTCGACGCGCCGGAGGTGATCGTGGTGCGTGGCACGCTGGAGGATAGCCCGGCCACGGGTTACCTGCGCGACACCCTGGGCGTGCTGGCCGGCATGCTCGACATCGGCGGCGTGGCGATCCTTGACCCGCAGATCCTCAGCCTGCTCGACGCTGCAGCCTGGCGTCGACACTACCTGGTTCGCGACGGCGCTCCGATCCGTCACCATCTGCTGATCCTGTGCGAAGGTGAGGCCGAGCCCGGCCGCTTCTGGATCCACACCCGCGGCATGCGCAAGTTCGGCCGCCCCGATGTCAGCATCCATCAGGTCCCCGATGCCGCCGTCGATCGCGCCGGGGCGTTGTGCGAGCAGATGGTCGAGTTGCAAGCGCTGGGCGCGCACTTCGCCGAAGGACAGCAGTTGGAGATCGAAGGCATGTCGGCGGGCGCCGTGGTGCATCTCGGCGGCGGCCCGGAGCATCCGCAGTTCAACAACACCTACGTCGAGTTCACCTGGCCGGCGCAGCCTGTCGGGCGTCCGGACTAGCTCCGAACCCCAGTTGGCATGGTCCTTCTGCCACCGGGAGAAGCTGGCGCGAAGCCCGCGTGAGATACGACCGAAGCATGCGACCACAGTGTCGAGCGATGCTGCCTTGCGCTCCGCCCGAACCCTCACCCCAACCCCTCTCACGCGCAAGCGGACTCCCGAGGTAGCCGACAGGAAGGGCGTTGATCGCCGATGTCCGCCAGGCTCTTGGCTCAGGTCTGGCAGCGCGGACACCAGAACGTGGAGCGCTGGCCCAGCGTGACCCGGCGGATCACTGTGCCGCACACGCGGCAGGGTTCGCCGGCGCGGCCATACACATACAGCTCGCGGAAGAAATAGCCCGGGGCACCATCGGGACTGAGATAGTCACGCAAGGTGGTGCCACCGCGTTCGATCGCCCACGCCAGGATGCGCTTCACTTCCAAGGCCAGCCGCGCGTAACGTGTGCGGGAGATGCCGCCGGCCGCGCGGCGTGGGTCGATGCCGGCCGCGAACAGCGCCTCGCTGGCGTAGATGTTGCCCACGCCGACCACCACCGCGTTGTCCATCAGAAACAGCTTCACCGCCGCGCTGCGGCCACGCGACCGATGCCACAGCAGGTCGCCGTCGAAGGCGTCGGTCAGGGGTTCGGGCCCCAGCTTCGCCAGCAGTTCGTGGGTTTCGCCCGGCGCCTGCCACAGCAGGCAGCCGAAGCGGCGCGGGTCGGTGAAGCGCAGGATGCGCGGTGCCTGCGTGGGGGTGCGCTCGAGCGCGATGTCGACGTGGTCATGCTTGCCCACCGGCGCGTTCGGTGGCAGCACGCGCAGCACGCCGGACATGCCCAGATGCAGCAGGACGCTGCCAACTCTCGTGTGCAGCAACAAGTATTTCGCGCGGCGTTCCACGGCGTCGATGCGCTGGCCGGGTAGCAGCTCGCTGATCTCGGCAGGAATCGGCCAGCGCAGATCAGGGCGGCGCAAGATGACACCGGTGACGCGCCGGCCGATCAGGTACGGCGCGATGCCGCGGCGGGTGGTTTCGACTTCGGGCAGTTCGGGCATGGGGTGACGGTGCGACTCAATGCAGTTCGGTGGTCTTGATCTCCGGCGAGCGCGGCATGTAACGCGAGGACACCAGCGCAATGCGCTGGCCCACCTGCACGTACTGCTGCGGCCCGGTCACCGCGCTGGCCCCGAACGCCAGCGACTGGCTGTCGAGCTCCAGCACGGCGCGTGGCGGCGACAACCCGATCTTGGCCGGATCGAAGTCGCTGAGCGGGCGCCAGCTCAGCACGTGCGCGGCAGCGATATCGGTCAGGTCGTTGAGGCGGTTGTCATCGGTCACCGGACGCGGCGTGCCATCGGTGCGCCACCAATGACCGTCGCTGCGCTTCTCGTAGTGCAGCGTGGCGGCACCGGGCAAGGTGAGGCTGACGTGATTGATTGTCGTCGGGTCAAGCGCGGTGAGGTTGCCGTTGTCGTGGCGGGTATCGCGCTGCAGTTGCCAGCCCGCAAGCGTCAGCAGCGTCAGCACGGCGAGCAGCAGGAACACACGTTGGCGCGCGGCACGCTTCATCGTTCAGCGCCGGCGCCGACGCCACACGATCGCGCCACCGATCAGCAGCAGCAGCAATGGCAGCACGATCAGGAAGCCGAAGCTCAGCGCATTCAATTCACCCTGCGAGATCTCCAGCAGCCGGTCCGGTGCGCCGCGCGGTGGCAGATCGACCAGCTTGTCGTCGCCCAGCAGCCAGTCGAACACGCGCTCGCCCAGCGCGCGGTTGCCGCCGTTGCCGAGAAAGGCATTGGAGAGGAAATCGCCGTCGCCGATCACCACCGCACGCTGTTCGCTCTTGTCCGGGCTGGGTGACAGCCGGCGCAGCGCGAAGCCGAAATCCAGTGGGCCCTTCAGTTCGCCGGCGGCGGCGTTGAACTCGATGTCCGAGGTTTTCGCGTTGTCGATCGGCTTGAACTCGGTCCAGCTCTGCGGGCTCGAACGCAGGAACGCCTGCACGGCCCAGGACGTTTGCGCCAGCTGGGCCAGCGCCGACACCTGCGGGAACAAGGTGGTCAGCTGGAAGCCGCGGGTGATTGCCTGCGGCGGATAACTGCCCAGCGCGATCATGCGTGGGTCGTGCAGGCCCAGCGCCGTGCCCGAGCCGTCGACCAGCACGCCGGGCAGTACGCGCACACCAAGGACGTCGGCCAATGGCTTGAGGCCCAAATCGCTGTTGGCCGGCTCGGTGAGCCACAACAGATTGCCGCCGGTCTGTACGTAGCTGACCAATGCCTGCACCGCGCCTGGCGCCAACGCCACGGTGGGGCTGGCGAGCACCACAAGATCGGTGTGCTCGGGCACCGCGGTGACCTGGGCAAAGTTCAGCGGTACCGCGCGCATGCCGCGACTTTCCAGTTGCGACATGAACGTGCCCATGTCGGCATTTGCCTGGCCGTTCGGACGTCTTTCGTCGTCGCCGGTGACGAACGCGACGAGGCGATCGTTGCCCCGCTGCAGCCGCTCCAGCGCGTTGGTGAGGCTGCGCTCGGAGAGTTCGTCCAGTCGTTGCTGGTGGCCGTGGTAGTGCAGGATCAAGGCGCCGTCAACGGTGATGCCCAGTTCACGCATCTTCGCCGGGTCCAACTGCGGGTCGACGAAGCGCAGGCTGAGGTCGGGTTTCACCGCCTGGTAGCGCTTGAGGAAACCGGCGATGGTCTGGCGCAGGTCGCCCTGCGGGTTGGCGTAGCTGACGATCTCCACCGGCCCGTCCAGCTGTTTCAGCACGGCGCGGCTTTGCGCCGAGAGGCTGATCCGACCGTTTGCGGTCCAGTCCGCGCGGTACACAAAGCGCGTACCGAGATAGCCGATCGCCGCGCAGGCAAGCAGCAACAGCAGGGCGAACAGCCAGCCGTCCAGACGTCTGAACAAGTTGTGCATCAACCGCGCTCCCTGTCGGTCGCGAGCCGGCGCGTGGCCAGTGCCAGCGAAAGCACGATCAGCAGCACGAACCACAGCACGTCGGCACTGGAGACCAGACCGCGCAGCAGCGGTTGCACATGGGTGCTCATCGCCAGCGCGTTGATCGCGCCGTCATCGATGCCGGCCATCTGCGCGCCCAGGTTCACGCTCCACAGCGCCAGCGCAAGGATCAGCGCAAGCGCGGCAGCGATCGCCGGATGCGAGACAAAACTGGAACAGGCCACGCCCAGTGCGGCCAGCGTGGCCAGCATCAGCACGACGCCCAGCGTGGCAGCGGCCAGCTTGCCCCAGTCCAGATCGGTGGCGTGGGCCAGCGACAGCGGCATCGCCAGGGTCAGCAGCAACCACAGCAGCAGCCAGCCCAGGATCGCCAGATATTTGCCCAGCACGATGCGCGAAGCCGGTACGCCGGCGGCAAACAACAAGGGCAAGGTGCCGTTGCGACGTTCACCGGCGATGACCGACATGGTCAGCAGCGGCACCGCCACCAGATCGGTGAACCCGGGCCCGTCGGGCAGCGCGGCGCGCTGGATCTGGCTGCCCAGGAAGCTGCCCAGCAGCAGGGTGAAGTTCCAGCCGAGCCAGGCCAGGGTCAGCGCGGCTAGCACCCAGGCCAGCGGACGCACCAGCAGGCGACGCCATTCCAGGCGTGCTACGGACAAGGGGCTCACGCGGCCTGCGCCGGGCGGTGGTTCATCGCAATCGCGAAAAACGTTTTTTCCAGTGCGGCATGGTCGTCCGCGTGCACCGCGCCGTCGTGCCGCAGGCTGCCTTCGTGCAGGATCGCCACGCGATCGCACACCGCGGTGACCTCGGCCAGCAAATGGGTGGACAGGATCACCGCCGTGCCGGCTCGCGCCTGTTCGCGGATCAGCTCGCGCAGCGCGGCCACCTGGACCGGATCGAGCGCGTTGGCCGGTTCGTCCAGCACCAGCAAGGCCGGTTTGTGCAGCAGCGCACAGGCCAGTCCCAATCGCTGGCGCTGGCCTTGCGACAGCACGCCGGCCAGGCGTCGCGCCAGCGGCTGCAGTTCCAGCCGCTCGATGATCGACGCGCGCGCCTCACGCAACGCCACGCCACGCAGTCCGCGCAGGCGGCCGTGCGCATCCAGGTGTTCGCTGACGGTCAGCTCCGGCCAGAGCGGCGCGCGTTCGGGTAGCCAGCCGATCAAGCTGCGCGCCAGTTCGGGCTGCTCCAGGAAATCCTCGCCGTTCAGCTTGATGCCGCCGGTGTCCGGGCGCAGCGCGCCGGCGATCATCGACAAGGTGGTCGATTTGCCGGCGCCGTTGACGCCGAGCAGGCCCAATACCTGACCGCGTGGCAGCGCCAGACTCAAATCCTGCACGGCCGGACGCCCGGCGCGGCGCCGACTGACGTGTTCCAGTTGCAGCATCGGTGGAGAGGTCGAGGGGATGATCGGGGTCATTGCATGATTGTCACGGCGACCCCATTGTTAAACAACAGGCGCTTGTCGTGCATGCGAACCAACGCTCGTTTGACGTTTGCCATTTGATCCACTGTTATCATGACAGCCCAGCGATCCTGGTGGAGATGGAAACCCGTCTTCCAGACTCCGTCCGTTTCCCGTTCCTCCGACCCGGTAACTTCCATGCTTGACGCTGTACTCAATTTCCTCAACGAGGGTCTCACCCACGCCAGTTGGGGTGAGATCGCGATCTATCTGCTGATCGTGACCCAGCTCACCATCATGACGGTGACGCTGTACCTGCATCGCAGCCAGACCCATCGTGGCGTGGACTTCCACCCCGCGCTGGCGCACTTTTTCCGCTTCTGGGGCTGGCTCACCACCGGCATGGTCACGCGCGAGTGGGTGGCAGTCCATCGCAAGCACCACGCCAAGGTGGAGACCACGGAAGATCCGCACAGCCCGATGATCTACGGCATCAACAAGGTGTTCTGGGACGGCGTCTCGCTGTACCGCGATGCCTGTGGCAACAAGCAGGATATGGTGCAGTACGGACGCGGTACCCCCGACGACTGGGTCGAACGCAAAGTGTATGGCGCGCATCCGTACTGGGGCCCGACGCTGATGCTGCTGATCAGCATCGCGCTGTTCGGCGTGATCGGCGCGGCGATCTGGGCGCTGCAGATGATCTGGATCCCGTTCTGGGCTGCCGGCTTCGTCAACGGCATCGGTCACTGGGCCGGCTACCGCAATTTCGAGAGTGCGGACACCTCACGCAACCTGATCCCGTGGGCGTTCTGGATCGGCGGTGAAGAGCTGCACAACAACCACCACGCCTTTCCCAGCTCGGCCAAGTTCGCGCTGCGCAAGTGGGAGTTCGACATCGGCTGGGCGGTGATCTGCGGCCTGCGGGCAGTCGGCCTGGCCAAGGTGTTGCGCGTGGCGCCCTCGCTGGACGTGCGCCCGAACGTGCGCCTGCCCGATGCCGACACCTTGAAGGCGGTGCTGACCCATCGCTTCCAGGCGATGACCGATTACTACCGTGACGTGATCGTGCCGACCCTGCGCGACGAGGCGCAACATGCCGGCGAGAATATCAAGGCGATCCCGCGCCGGATGCGCCGGGCGATGGCCGACGGCGGCCGCTGGCTCGACGGCGAAGGCCGCGACCGCATGCAGGTCGTGCTGGCCAGGCGCCCGACATTGAAGACGGTGGTCGAGTTCCGCGCCCGCCTCGCGGCGCTGATGGAACAGCGCGGCGCCGAGCAAGCCTTGAACGGGCTGCAGCAGTGGATCCGCGAGGCCGAGGAGAGCGGCATCCGCGCACTGCAGGAGTTCGCGCAGCGGCTCAAGGGTTACAGGGTCGCTGTGGCCTGAGCGCGAGCTGAGTTTGCTGTTTGAACAAAGCCCGCCAGTCGGCGGGTTTTGCTTTTCAGCGTTGTCGATGGATGACGATTTTCAGAGCCAAGGTGAGCGACTGCCTTGTCGCAGATCCTGGCCCCCGCCGGCGACCTGATTGATGTCGAACCTCAGCTGTCAAAAGCCCCCTCGCGCGTCGGGAGGGCGGGCAGGAAGAGGGTTCGGGCGGAGCGAACTGCGCGAGTACTCGACGTTGCGACTGCACGCCGCTTCGCTCGTACCCTCATCCGGCGCTGCGCGCCACCTTCTCCCGACGTGAGAAGGGCCGTGGCAGTTGCGGTTCGACGCTAGTCGCGCCTGCCGAAGCACGAAATACGACCGAAAAAAACCCGCCACGACGGCGGGTTTTCCTCGAGGCGTCGATCGATTACTTGATCTTGCCTTCCTTGTACATCACGTGCTTGCGCACCACCGGATCGTATTTCATGAACTCGAACTTTTCCGGGGTGTTCTTCTTGTTCTTCTGCGTGGTGTAGAAGTGGCCGGTGCCGGCCGAGGAGTTCATGCGGATCTTGTCTTGTGATTTGTTGGCCATGATTGGCTCCTTTAGACCTTGTCGCCGCGTGCACGCATGTCGGCAATCACGGCTTCGATGCCATTCTTGTCGATGGTGCGCAGGGCATGGTTGGACACACGCAGCTTGATCCAGCGGTTTTCGCCCGGAACCCAGAAGCGACGCTCATGCAGGTTGGGCAACCAGCGGCGACGGGTACGGTTGTTGGCGTGTGAGACGTTGTTGCCGCTCATCACACCCTTGCCGGTGACTTGACATACACGGGCCATGACGACCTCCACAGGAATGGCTCAACAAGAGCCGTGATTGCCACCCGTTAGCCAGGGCAGCATCGGCCCAGCAGCGCCAGTGCGCCACGCAATGCTGGAGAGTGTTGCCACGCCCGGTCGCTCGAGTTCGTATTGCGTGACGAACCACCCGGAGACCCGGGCCGACATGGGACGAGCCGCGTATTCTGGCAGAAATCCGTGCCTGCGCGCAATCTTTTGCCATCCCCGCGCCGCGGTTCAGGGGTGCGCCGAACGGGGACGTATGGGACAATCAGCCTCTTTGCTCGATTGCCCAAGACTCAAGAGGAACACCCGATGGCACAAGAAGTCACCAACGACCAGGCCAATGGCCAGGGCAGCCAGCCGCAGCTGGTGGTGCAGAAGATCTATGTGAAGGACGTTTCCTTCGAGGCGCCGAACGCGCCGCAGATCTTCCAGGAAATCGACGAAACCAGCCAACCACAGGTGCAATTGAACCTGGGCCAGAAGGCGACCGAGCTGGGCAATGACCTGTATGAAGTGGCGCTCAGCCTCACCCTGACCTGCACCGTTGGCGAGCGCACCGCTTACCTGGCCGAAGTGGAGCAGGCCGGGGTGTTCGGCATCGCCGGCTTCAACGAGACCGACCGGGCCGGCATCATCGGCAGCTACTGCCCGAACCTGCTGTTTCCGTATGCGCGCCAGGTGATCTCCTCGATGGTGCTGGAAGGCGGCTTTCCGCCGTTCCTGCTGCAGCCGATCAACTTCGACGCGCTGTATGCCGAGCAGCAGCGCCGCGCGATGGGTGGCGACCAGGCTCCGGCCCAGCTCAACAGCTGAGTCCGACCCATGCCTGACCAGCCGAAGCTGACCGTCCTCGGCGCCGGCTCGTGGGGCACGGCGCTGGCCGCGCTCACCGCACGCAACGGCGTGGCCACCCGGCTGTGGGGTCGCGACGCCGATACGCTGGCGCAGGTGGCGGCGCGGCGCTGCAACGAGCACTACCTGCCGGGCATCATCCTGCCCGAAGCGCTGCGCTTCGAACCCGATCTGGGCGCGGCGGTACGCGGCGCCGACATCGTGCTGATCGTGGTGCCCAGCGATGCGTTCGCCGCGATGCTGGATGCGCTGGCGCCCTTGCTTGATCCCGGCACCGCGATCGCGTGGGCGACCAAGGGCTTCGAACCCGGCACCGGTCGATTCCTGCATGAGCTGGTGGCGGCGAAGCTGCCGGGTCGGCCCGCGGCGGTGGTCACCGGCCCATCATTTGCCGGGGAGGTGGCGAGGGGTCTGCCCAGCGCGGTCACCGTGCATTCCGATGACGATGCCTTTGCGCAGCAACTGGCCAGCTTGCTGCACGCGCCGAACCTGCGCGCCTATTCGGGCCGCGATGTACTGGGTGCCGAACTCGGCGGGGCGATGAAGAACGTGCTGGCCGTGGCCACCGGCATTGCCGATGGCATGGAGCTGGGGCTGAATGCCCGTGCCGGCTTGATCACCCGCGGCATGAACGAGATGCTGCGCCTGGGCATGGCCCTGGGCGCGCGACCGGAAACCTTGATCGGTCTGTCCGGCCTGGGCGACCTGGTGCTCACCTGTACCGGCGACTTGTCGCGCAACCGCCGGCTTGGCCTGGCGCTGGGCCGGGGCGTGGCGGTCGGCGAGGCAGTGCGCCGGATCGGCCAGGTGGTCGAGAGCGTCCTCACCGCCGACGAGGTGGCGCGACTGGCCGACAAGCACGGCCTGGATCTGCCGATCAGCGCCAGCGTGCGCGCCGTGCTGCATGGCGAAGTCACCCCGGTGGAAGGACTCAAGGCGCTGATGGCGCGCGAGCGCAAGCCGGAATATCCGCAAGGTTTGTTCGGCAACGGCTGAGCCGTGAGTTCGCGTAGCAGCCGGCACAACAACGCGCGCATCCCGTCCCGGCGCTGCTAAGCTCAAGCATTTGGTCGTCGCCACGGAACGCAAGCGGATGCAGCAACCGGACGAGAAGGAACGCGCTGCCAGCGCCGCCGCCGGTGACGAGGAGGCCTTGCCGCTGGCCTGGCGGCGGCTGCTGGCCGCGCCCAGGCCGGCCGTGGCAGCCGACCGTGATGTGCTGGGTTTTTTCGTGGAAGTCATGCCCGAAGAGGACGCGGCGTTTGCCTGGGTGGACGTGGCGCCGGTGTTGTTGACGGTGGCTGAGCGTGGCCACTACAGCCGGCCGGTGCCACTGGATAGCCGGCGCCTGGCGCAAGCGTCACTGCAACCGCACGAACAGCGTCTGGCGGCCAGCGTGCTGGGTCTGCCGCTGAGCTTGCGCAAGAGCCGCAGTTACGCGCGCCTGGCGGGCCACGTCGGTGACAGCCTGCTGGCGGAAGTGCTGGATACCGCGCCATGCTTCCTGGGCGGCGTCGCTGGTTTGCGCTTGTCGCGCGGCAAGTCGCACCCGCTCAACTGGCATTGGCAGATGGAAGTGGATGGCAGCCAACGCCTGCTGCCGGTGCTGCCGAACAACCAACGCCTGCTGCGCGTCGACACGTTGTGGTATCTGGATGCTGAACGCGCCACCGTGGGCCGGCTTGAGGCGGCAATCGAGGAAACACCCTGGGTGGATCTGCCGCCGCTCAAGTATGAACACAGCACCCGCCTGCGCTGCCGTTTGCCCAATAGCCGGCTGGCGACGCGGATACCGCTGCCGCAGGTATTTGGCGAGATCAAGCACTCGCAATTGGCGCCCCAGCCGGTGCTGACGCTATACGCATTGACCCGCCACGCGCGGCTGGGCGCTGGCACGCCGCCGCTGGGTTACGCGCGGCTGGCGTTCGACTACGCCGGCGAACGCCTGCCCAGCCGCGGCGGCGAGCCGCTGGTGCGCCGCGTGCGCAACGACCAGTTGGTCGAGATCACCCGCCGCCGCGCCGAAGAGCTGACCGCGATGGAGCAGCTTGAACGCACCGGGCTTACCCCCGGCGTGGATACCGAAGGTTTGCCCTGGGACGTGGCCGAGGCGTTGCCCGACGATGTCTGGCTGTTTCCCGGCGCCGGTTACGCCGGCGCGCTGGAGGTCAACACGCCGGCGCGCTGGCTGGCGCTACGCTCGAAATTGGAGGAAGAGAATTTCCAGGTCGAGTACGCGCCCAGCTTCCCGTTCGAGGTGCTGGAAGGCCCGGTGCATTGGTACGGCCACGCGGCGGAGGACGTTGGCGGTCTTGCCTTCGACCTGGAGATCGGCATCGAGCTGGACGGCGAGCGGCACAATCTGCTGCCGGTGGTCGCGCAGGCGTTGGCCGAGCATCAGTTGAGCCTCAGTCCTGCCGCGAACGAGCCGGACGACGCGGTGTGGTATGCCCCGATCGATGCACGTCGACGCGTGCCGGTGCGCTTGAAGGAACTGCGCGGCCTGCTGGCGCCACTGGCCGAATACCTGGAAAAACCCCGCCAGGCACTGCATTTGCCGCGGGTGCAAGCCGGCCGGCTGGAGGAACTGGCCGCCGCGATGCCGGAGGGTGGCACGCTGCAGGCGGCCGAACCGCTGTTGGGTTTCGCTGCGCGTCTGCGCGATGCCGCCGCGCGCGCCAGCGACGCGGTGCCCGAGGGGCTCCATGCCGAGCTGCGTCCGTATCAACGCGAAGGTTTGCGCTGGTTGAACGCGCTGGCCGAGGCCGGCATCGGCGGTGTGCTGGCCGACGACATGGGCCTGGGCAAGACCTTGCAATTGATCACCCACCTGCTGTCGCTGAAGCAGGGCGGTGCCCTGACCCAGCCGGCGCTGGTCGTGGTGCCGACCAGCCTGATCCCGAACTGGCAGTCCGAGGTCGCGCGCTTTGCGCCGGCGCTGAAGGTGTTGACCCTGCACGGGCCGCAGCGGGCGGAGGATTTCGATCAGCTCGGGGGGCAGGACATTGTGCTGACCAGTTACGCCCTGCTGCCGCGCGACGTGGTGGTGCTGCGCCAGCAGCCGTTCGCGCTGATCGTGCTGGACGAGGCGCAGCAGGTGAAGAACCCGCGCACGCAGGCGCGCCGCGCTCTGCAGAGCCTGCACACCTTGCGCTATGTCTGCCTCACCGGCACGCCGCTGGAGAATCATCTGGGCGAGCTGTGGTCGCAGATTGACCTGGCCGTGCCGGGACTGCTCGGCGACGAAGG